>JACDJB010000756.1_pt1 | contig 29791 bp, 25 predicted proteins | sample 7454121 | NCBI WGS metagenome assembly JACDJB01 (sample SAMN14253290, study PRJNA609438) | sludge metagenome | isolation source: sludge after 25d culture with pyrite | collected 2018-12-20
CGACCTGGCCACACCCGACCAGCGTCGCCGCTACATCGCCACGTTCTACACCAGCCGGTTCTGGGCGCACCCCGGCGCGTTCACGGGGGCAGGCGAGGTGGACTTCCACACCGAACCGTTCGCCGATGGCGCGAAGTTGCGCGCCAGCTTCGGCGGCTACGAGAGTGCCTTCAACGCGGCGGCAAGATCGGAGCCGACTCTGCTCGCGCAGAACGATCACACCCGCACGCTGGTGCTGTTCGGACCCAGCGACCACGTCATCTACCCGGCCTTCGATCGCATGGCTGCTGCCGTGTTCGGCGACCACGTCGGCCCGTTCCTGGTGCGCGACTGCGGCCACTTCGTGCCATGGGAGGCGCCGCACGCGTTGGTGAGTGGCACCACCATGTTCTGCGGCGACCTGCTCGTCGGCCGCTGACCTGCTCGCAAAGAGGAGCGAAGGCCCGCTCAGTCGCCGATGCCGCCTTCGACGAGTGCAGCCCACGTCTCGGCACCGACGATGCCATCGGCGGTGAGCCCACGTGACGTCTGGAAGTCCTTCACCACTCGCTCGGTGCCCGGCCCGAACTGGCCGTCGGCCGACACCGAGAAGCCCAGCACCGTCAACCGTTCCTGCAGGAACGTCACCGCGTCACCACAGTCGCCACGCCGCATGGTGTCGTTGATGTTGACGACCCGGCAGGGGGCTGTCGTCGGTGGTGCGGTGGGGGCCACGGTGGGCGCAGGGGTGGGCGGCGCAGCGGAGGTGGGCGCGGGTGTCGGTGCGGTTGTGTCGAGCGGTGCCGCGGTGGTGGTGCTGTCGCCGGCGACGCTGGTGGTGGCCGCCCCGGCAGTGGTGGTGGTGTCGGTGACCAGTGTGGTGGTCGTGTCGATCGTGGTGACGTCGCCCGCGGAAGGGCCGGAGCTGGCCTTGCTGCTACATGCGGTTGCAGCCAGCAACAGCGAGACGGTGAGAACGGCCACTCGGCGTGTCATCCTGCAATTCAAACACGCGCGGTGCGTCGCCGACCGGGCAAGCGTCGATGTGGGCGGGCTGGGTCAGGCAGACGACGAGCTGCCGGCACCGGCAGTGTCGTTGGCTTCAGTGTCGTTGGCGGCAGTGTCGTTGGCAGCAGTGTCGTTGGCTTCACGGTCGGGTGTGCCGTGGTTCAGGATGGCATCGCGCTGGCGGACGCTCTTCGTGATGCGCCAACCGATGAACGACATGCCACCCATGAGCACGGCGAAGGTGAGGTACATGCGCCACCCGCCTTTGCTCTTGCTGCCGCAATCAGGTCGTTCCAACGTGCCGACGCAGGAACTGACGTTCGCGTCTTCCGGGGTGAACACGTTGCCCGCCGGCTCGCTCGACGGTGTTCCGCTCGCCGAGCTGTCGTCGATCGCCGCGCTGTTTGCCGAATCGGCTGCCTGGTACGGGTTCTGGCCGCTGCAACCGGCAGCGAGCGTGAGCACGCTGAGCACTGCGAGCGCCGACACTGCGAGGGGGCGGGGCAGGCGGGTCATGCGCACATCGTCGCAGCCGTCGTGCGGTTTCGCACCGCGTGACGGTGTGATTGTCGGCCGGGCACCGTCGACAAACAGGCTGAGGCCCTCGAATGTGGCCGTGCCGGGCAGCGAACCCCTACCATCGCTGAGATGGTGCAACGCACACACACGGTGTTGGTGGTCGACTTCGGAGCGCAGTACGCGCAACTCATCGCACGTCGGGTACGTGAGCTCAACGTCTACTCCGAGATCGTGCCGCACCGCATCACCGCTGCGGAAGTGGCAAGGAAGGAGCCGTCGGCGATCATCCTCTCCGGTGGCCCCAAGAGCGTGCATGTGGACGGCGCCCCCTCGCTCGACCCCGCCATCTACGAGCTGGGCGTACCCATCCTGGGCATCTGCTACGGCGTGCAGCTGATCGCACAGCAGCTGGGCGGCACCGTCGGCCGTGGCCTGCGCGGCGAGTACGGCCGCGCCAAGGCAACGCTCATCGGCGATGCGGCCGGCACCCTGCTGCAGGGTCTGCCCGTCGAGCAGGACGTGTGGATGAGCCACTTCGACGCAGTCACCGTCGTGCCCGACGGCTTCGTCGCCACAGCCACGTCGCCCGACGCGCCGGTCGCCGCAATGGAGTGCGCCGAGCGCAAGATCTGGGGTGTGCAGTGGCATCCCGAGGTCGTGCACACCCCGTACGGCATGGCCGTGCTGCAGCGTTTCCTCCACGACCTCGCCGGGTGCGAACCGAACTGGACCATGGGCTCGATCATCGACGAGCAGGTGGCTGCAGTGCGAGCGCAGGTGGGCACCGGCAGGGTGATCTGCGCCCTCAGTGGTGGCGTCGACTCCGCGGTCGCGGCCGCGCTCGTGCACAGGGCGATCGGTCATCAACTGGTGTGCATCTACGTCGACACCGGTTTGATGCGCCTCAACGAGAGCGATCAGGTGGTCGAGACGTTCAAGCGCAACATGGGCATCGAGCTCATCCACGTGTCGGCCGGCCCCCGCTACTTCGAGAAGTTGGCCGGCGTCGTCGAGCCCGAGACCAAGCGCAAGATCATCGGCGAGCTGTTCGTGCGCATCTTCGAAGAGCACACCGGTGGCCTCAGTGATGCCGAGTACCTGGTGCAGGGCACCCTGTACCCCGACGTCATCGAGAGCGGCGGGGCCGACGGCACCGCCTCGGTCATCAAGAGTCACCACAACGTCGGGGGCCTGCCCGACGACATGACGCTGAAGCTGGTCGAGCCGCTGCGCGACCTGTTCAAGGACGAAGTGCGCAAGTTGGGCAAGGAGCTGGGTCTGCCCGACGAGATCGTGCTGCGCCAGCCGTTCCCCGGGCCCGGTCTGGGGGTGCGCATCCTCGGTGAGGTGACGCCGGAACGAGTGAGCACCCTGCAACACGCCGACGCCATCGTGCGCGACGAGATCCACAAGGCCGGCCTCGAGCGCGAGCTGTGGCAGAGCTTTGCGGTGCTGGCCGCCGACGTGCGCTCGGTGGGCGTGATGGGCGACGAACGAACCTACGCGCACCCCATCATCATCAGAGCCGTCACCAGCGACGATGCAATGACCGCCGACTGGGCCCGCCTGCCCTACGAGCTGCTGGAGACGATGTCGAACCGCATCATCAACGAGGTCGCCGGCGTCAACCGAGTGGTCTACGACGTCACCTCGAAGCCACCGGGCACCATCGAGTGGGAGTGAGCGACGGCGAAGGGATTCGGCGAGTGGACGTGAGCCGACCCCACTCGGTGAGGAGCTCGCTGTCGTCGTCTCGGCCGCGCTGGGTGGTGTTGCGTCACACAGCGCCGCGGTTCGCAATGCATTCGTAACATTGGTAGCCTGTCGCCTGTCATGACCTCCCGTCGCTCGTTTCGCTCGCTCCTCGGCGCCATGGCTGTCGCCCTCGGCATGCTCGCCGGGCCACTGGTCGTGCACGCTGTTGGTGCTCATGCCGACGGTGTCGACGATGCACAGCGCAAGGTCGACCAGATCCTCGACGAGCTCGACAACCTCCGCAACCAGATGGGGCAGATCGACGAGGACTACTCCGCCGCACTCGATCGCCAAGACCAGCTGGCCATCGAGATCACGGCGTCGCAGGCCCGCATCGACGAGCTCACGATCCAGTTGGGCGACGTCGAAGGGGTGCTGCAGCAGATCGCGGTGGCTCGCTTCACCGGCGGCGATTCGCTCAGCCTCAGCCCCATCTTCTCCGATGCGGCCACGTACAGCCAGGCCGAGCAACGGGTTGCGCTGGGGCTGGTAGCCATCGACACCGGCGAGAGCGACATCGACGGGTTGCAGTCGCTGGTCGACGATCTCGCCGCCGAGCGGGCGTCGCTCGAGCGCAAGCAGCAGGAAGCTGCATCGCTCATCGCCACGCTCGAGCAGAAGCAGAAGGACTACACCGAGCTCGAGACCGCGTACCTCGCCAAGGAGGCGCAGGCGCGCGCCGACCTCGGCCAGGAGAAGCTGGCGGCCGCCGAGGAAGCGCGGGCTGCGGCAGCGGCCGAGCAGCAGGCTCGCAACTCCGAGCAGGCCGCAGCCAGTGCAGCAGCGGCCACCCCGGCAGCACCTCGCGGCGGTGGCGGCGATACCGGCGGTGGCAACACCGGTGGCGGTGGCGATACCGGTGGTAGCCCGGCGCCGGCGGTGTCGGGCAAGGCCGGCATTGCCGTCTCGGCCGCGTACAGCCAGTTGGGCGTGCCCTACAGGTTCGCCACATCGTCACCCGGCGTCAGCTTCGACTGCTCGGGCCTCACCAAGTGGGCCTGGGGCCGCGCCGGCGTGGGCATGCCCCACCAGAGCGGCGCGCAGTACGGCAGCTTCCCGCACGTCTCGAAGGACGAGGCCCAGCCCGGCGACCTCATCTTCTACTACTCGCCCATCGGGCACGTGGGCATCTACATCGGTGGCGGCCAGATGATCCATGCGCCACAAACAGGCGATGTGGTGAAGATCTCGGTGGTGCACTGGAACAAGGTCGTCGGCGTCGCCCGCCCGGGCTGAGTGCTCGCGCCACTCGGCGAACTACGGTTTCCGCTCGTGCAGGGCATCGACATCGAACCGGTCAGCAAGTGGCTGGCAGCCAACATCCCGGGTGCGGTGGCGCCGTTCACGTTCCAACTGATCGCCGGTGGTCGCTCGAACCTCACGTTCAAGGTCGTCGGCGCCGATGGCACTCGTTTCGTGCTGCGCCGCCCGCCGCTGGGGCATGTGCTGGCCACTGCTCACGACATGGCGCGTGAGCACCGCATCATCGCCGCCGTCGGCCGTACCGACGTGCCCGTGCCGCCGGCGCTGGGCGTGTGCATCGACGAGGCCGTCAACGGCGCTCCGTTCTACGTGATGGGCTATGTCGACGGCATCGTGCTCGACAGCCCCGACCGCGCGGCGACGATGCCGGTGGCCCTGCGAGTGCAGGCCAGCGAGCATCTCATCGACGTGCTCGCCGACCTGCACGCGGTGGATGTCGATCAGGTCGGTCTCGGCGACCTCGCCAAGCGTGAGGGTTACGTGGCCCGGCAGGTGAAGCGCTGGAGCACGCAGTGGGCGCAGTCCAAGACGCGTGAGCTGCCGGCCATCGACGAAGTGGCTCGACTGCTGGGCGAGCGGTTGCCCGAGCAGCGCGGCGTGGTCATCGCTCACGGCGACTACCGCTTCGGCAACTGCCTCACCGACGTGGCTGCCGGCCGCATCGCCGCGGTGCTCGACTGGGAGCTGTGCACCCTTGGCGATCCGCTCGCCGATGTCGGGTACCTGGGTGTGTACTGGTACGACGGTGAGGCCGCCAACACCCGCGCCAACGACCCCACGTCGGCGGGCGGGTTCCCCTCGTACCCCGATCTCCTGCAGCGCTACGCGTTGCGTACCGGGCGCGACCTCAGCGGCATCGGGTACTACGTCGCGTTCAGCTGCTGGCGCCTGGCGGTCATCAGCGAAGGCGTCTACGCGCGCTACCTGCACGGCGCAATGGGCAGTCAGGAGGGCGTCGAGTTCGAGACGTTCAAGGTGGGCACCGAGGGTCTGGCCGAGCGAGCGCTGGAAGCGATGAGGAGGCTGTCATGACGCAGACGGAGAACGATGCGGTGCTGCACGGCTGGGTGCGGTCATCGTTCGAGGCCGCCGGCTTCGCGCGCGACGTGTATCGCCGCGGGAGCGGTCCCGGGGTGATCATCGTCCACGAGATCCCGGGCATCACACCCAAGGTGGCGGCCTTCGCCAACGATGTCGTCGAGGCCGGGTTCACGGTGCTGATGCCGTCGCTGGTCGGCGAGCCCGGCCGAGCGATGTCGAACGGGTACGCGTTGCAGTCGATGGTCAAGGTGTGCGTGGCCCGCGAGTTCAGCACCATGGCGCTCCATCAGACCTCGCCGATCATCGGCTTCCTGCGCGCGCTGGCACGCAACCTGCACAACGAGCTCGGTGGCCCGGGTGTGGGTGCGCTGGGCATGTGCTTCAGCGGTGGCTTCGCCCTGGGCATGATGGTCGACGACATCATGATCGCCCCCGTGCTCAGCCAGCCGTCGATGCCGTTCGCGATGGGTGTGGGCAAGCGGAAGGCGCAGCGCGCCGCCGACCTCAACCTGTCGCCCGACGACGTGCTCACGGTCGCTCGTCGTGCTGCCGAAGGATGCCAGGTGCTCGGTCTGCGCTTCACCGGCGATGCGCTGGTGGGTACCCGCTTCGACACCCTGCGGCAGCTGTTGGGCGACGCGTTCATCGCAGTCGAGCTGCCCAGCGCGACAAAGCGCGATCACTCGGTGCTCACCGAACAGCGCGACGAGCCCAGCGTGGCGCAGGTCCTCCAGTTCTTCCGCGACAAGCTCCACCCCTAGCCCGACGTCACCCCCAAGCCGTACGTAAAGGCGGTTGAGGTGAGGTGGGGTGGGTGGTCAGTGGCCGAGGCCGAGGGCGTCGTTGGCGAGCTGCTTGGTGGTGCCGTAGTCGGCCTTGCCATTGGGGGCGCGCGGCACCTGCGCGACGAACACCACTCGCTTCGGCGCTTTGAAGGCTGCCAGGTCGTGCTTGACGCCGGCGATCACGTCGGCCTCGGTGACCGTTGCGCCGTCGGCGAGCGACGCCACGGCAGTGACCGCCTGGCCGAACTTCTCGTCGGCGACGCCCACGACGAGGCAGTCCTGCACGCCGGCGACCCGCTTCACGGCCTCCTCCACCTCCTCCGGGAAGATCTTCTCGCCACCGGAGTTGATGACCTGGCTGCCGCGGCCGAGCAGGATGAGCGAACCGTCGGCTGCCACCATCGCCATGTCGCCGGGGAACGAGTAGCGCAGCCCGCCGATCGTGCGGAAGGTGCGTGCCGACTTCTCCTGGTCCTTGAAGTAGCCCAGCGGCACCATGCCGCCGGCTGCCACCATGCCCACCTGGTCGCTGCCGGGGGTGACCTCGCTGCCGTCGTCCATGAACACCTTGGTGGTGGGGCTCTGCGTGAACTTGGCGGTGGAGGGTGGCACGCCTTTCATCGAGATGCTGCTGCCCATCGAGCCCTCCGACGAGCCGATGGCGTCGACGAGGATGACGTGCTCGATGCGGTCGAGCAGCTGCTCCTTCACCTCGGCGGTCCACATCACGCCGGAGGAGACGATCATCTTCAACTGTGACAGGTCGTACGGCGTGCCGGCAGCGGCGGCTGCATCGATGGCTCGGATGATCGGCTTGGCGAAGGCATCGCCAACGATGGTCATGTTGGTGACCGACTCGTTCTGCACGGTGCGCAGCACTTCATCGGGGTCGAGCGAGCGGCTCTGGAGGGTGACGACTGCGGCGCCGCCGAGCTGCGGGATCATCGCGCCCAGCCACACGCCGGTGCCATGCATCAGCGGCGCGCACGGCATCGAGATGAGCCCGCCACCAGCATCGATGATGCCCTTCACCAGTGGCGCCATGTCGGTGGCCTCGGTGGGGGCCGCGAGGCCCAGCATCGGAAGGCCCAGTTGGGCGAACGACTGGGTGAGGCTGCCCATGTCGTACATCACACCCTTGGGCATGCCGGTGGTGCCGCCGGTGTACATCATGTAGATGTCGCTCTCGCTACGTGTGATGCGCGGCATCGGCACGTTGCTGGCGAGCGCCTCCTCGTAACGCCGGGCGACCGGCACCTGCCCGGCGCCACCGTCGTCGACTTCGATGAGCAGCTTCAGCTTCGGCAACCGCTCGCGGACGCGCTCGACGCGGTCGCCGAGCGACGAGTGGAAGACCAGCGCCTCGGCATCGGAGTTGTCGAGCAGGTACCACAGCTCTTCGTCCATGTAGCGGTAGTTGACGTTGATGGGCACGCCGCGCATCTTGAACGCCGCGTAGTGCGCCTCCAGGTACTCGTTGCCGTTGTACAGGTACAGCCCGATCTTCGAATCGGGGCCCAAGCCTGCGCTGTCGTACGCAGCGGCGACGCGCGCGGCGCGCTCGTCGTACTGCGCCCACGTGTAGCGCTTGTCGCCGTGGACGACGGCCGTGTGGTCGCCGAGCACGTCGGCGAGCGATTCCCAGATGGTGGCGAAGTGGAACTCCATGCGCCGAGCGTAGTGCCGGCCGTCACATCACTCACCGATTCAGCGGTGAGTTCAGCCGAGCGGCGAGTTCAGCCGAGCACGTTGCCGTACATCTCGCCGAGAGGGTCGCTGATCAGTTCCAGCCGTTCGCCGTCGGGGCCGCGGAAGTAGAGCGACGAGTCGTCGACGTGCGCGCACTCGACCCCGGCCGCCTGTAGACGTGCGCGTGCGGCCTCCCACTGCGGTCGCGAGATGGAGATGGCCAAGTGGTGGTGCCCGCCCAGCACCTCCATGTACGGCTGCAGGTCGAGACCGGGGAGATCGAAGTAGGCGAGGGCGTTGCCATGGCCGATGTCGAAGAAGAAGTGGGTGCTGCCCTCGTAGTCGCGGTTCTCGAACATCTCGATGAGAGGGAAGCCCAGCACGCCGTCGTAGAACAGGATGGTGCGCTCGACGTCGCTGCTGATCATCGCCACATGATGTACGCCACGGGCAGTCGACGGGGGTCGTGTCGCCCGTGGTTTGAGGTGCTGTTCGGTCAGCTCGGCGCGCCGCGCGGTGAGTGCTGCCCGTTGCTCGTTGTCTACTCCGTGGCCCATACCGACAGTTCAGCACCTTCCGGGCCGGCTGTGAACGTCGGGGCGGCCACACCCGACATCGCGGTCATTCGTACGGCGTCACCGGTGCCCAGATCGCCGACACCCGCAAGCCCGCCGCTGCCGAGCGCGACGAACAGGTGCACGTGCGGCGCCGTGGGCAGCACCACCACTTCATCGGGTTGCAGTCGCGCCCCCCAGAGCACCGCACCGCGCTGGTGGATGGCGATCGCGCCATCGTGGCCCTGGCCGCTGGCGATGGGCACCAGCCCGCCTGCGGCGAGTGCGTCGTTGAGGTCGCGCTGTTCGTAGCCGGGCGCGATGCCTGCGGTGTCGGGTGGCACCCACATCTGCAGGAAGTGCACCGGTTCGTCGGGGCTGGCGTTGTATTCGCTGTGGCGAATGCCCGAGCCGGCACTCATCCGCTGTGCGAGACCGGGGTAGAGCACGCCGTGGTTGCCCTCGCTGTCCTTGTGCTCGAGGCGACCGGCCAGCACCCACGTGACGATCTCCATGTCGCGGTGGCCGTGCGTGCCGAAGCCCTGCCCGGGCGCAACGACATCGTCGTTGTTGACCAGCAGCAACCCGTGCCCCTGATGGGCGGGCGAGTAGTGGTGCCCGAAGTTGAACGAGTGGTGAGAGTGCAGCCAGCCGGCATCGGTGAAGAAGCGGTCTGCCGCTCGGTGAACGGTGAACGTGGACATGCTCATCAGAACATCATTGCGTGCGCAACTATTCCGTCAGGTGACGGGCAGCTCCACTGCGCGAGGCCTGGCCACCTCGGCCACCGCTGCCCACGCGGCATCGGTGCCGTAGCCCAGCGCCCAGAACACCACGCCTCCGATGCGCTCGTCGCGGGCGACGTCGACGCGCGCGCGCACTCCCGCCGCATCCACGTAGTGCACCTCGCGAGTCTGCGTGCAACTGGTCGCGCCGTCGCTGCTCTCGCGCTGGTAGGTGAAGGTGGCCTCCTGCGTGGCCTCGTCGCGTTGCGGTGTTGCCGCGTACTGCGCCAGCAGTGCATCGACCTCGCGCTGGTTGGGGTCGACCTTGCCGGGCGCATCGGCAGGGCAGGTGCCGGTGGTGCCCACCACCCAGTTGCGGCCGTACAGCGGCACGCCGAGCACCAGCTTGCTGTCGTCGTCGACGGCATCCTTGGCCGCGCGCACGACGCTGCGCACCCAGTCCACGGGAGCGATGGGGCCCGGCCGGTCGGTGGAGTAGTCGTACGCCATGATGCGGATCTGATCGACGTGCTCGCTCATCGCCGCATAGTCGTAGACCCATGAGCCGCTGTCGGCGGTGCGATCGGTGTCGTAGATGGGGGGAACGGCCACCGTCAGCAGCTTGCCCTCGGCGTGCAGCGCACCGGCGAGCTCCGCCATGAACGCGACCCAGTTGGGGCGAGTGGTGTCCCAGGTGGTGCGGTCGTCGGCGAACGCGAACTTCTCGTAGTCGATGTCGATGCCGTCGAACCCCTGCTGCTGCACCAGCGCCACGATGGTCTGCACGTGCTGGGCTCGGCTCGCCGGATCGGCGAGCAGCGCCGCCATGGCACCGGCCGGCATGCCATCGGTGATCGCCGGGATCACCAGCGCCCCCTGTGCGCGGATGCCCTCGACGAGCGTGAGGAGTTGGTCGGCGTCGCCGTCGAACGCAACAGCGGTGGCACCGGTTGCCGAGTAGCCGAACGGCGAGACCGCGTGCAAGGCGGCACCGTGGGCGGCCACCGCTGCGGTCGCGTCGGGCAGCACCCAGTACGGCGCCCAACCGCTGATGGGGATGTCGGGTAGTGGCGCCGGCTCGTCGCCGTGGCGCACTGCCACCGACACGCCCACGCCGATGGCGGCGACCATCAGCAGGCCCAGCAGCGGGCGCAGCCGGCTCTTGCGGCGGCGCGCCATGGTGGCACCGGTGCTCAAGCCCAGCTCGCTGCCGTCGAGCTCGCGCAGCGAGCGCACGACGGTGTAGCCGCGGCCGTTGGGGATGTCGACCACGTTGGGCACCGCAAAGGTTCGGCATCCGGCAGCGACCGCGCTGCGGACCCCCGTGGGGGAGTCCTCGATGGCCACGCAGTGCTTCGCTCGCACGCCCAGCCGGCTGGCCGCCTTCAGGTACGGCTCCGGATGCGGCTTGCCGTGGGTGACCTCGTCGCCGGTGATCACCACGTCGAACGACCCCGGCGGCAATGCCTTCACGACGGCGTCGGCAAAGCGAGCCCAGCTCATCGTCACCAACGCGCACGGAATGCCGGCTTTGCGCAGCTCGGCAAGGGTTTCGCGTGCCCCCGGGCGCCACGGCACCTTGCGTTGCACACGCGCGATGACGCCGTCGAGCAGACGGTTGACGATGTCGTCGATGGGAAGATCGACTCCGCCACGGTCGCGGATGATGGCGGCCGAGACGCGCAGGTCGTTGCCGACCAACGAATGCGCCTTCTCCTGGTCCCACTGCCCACCGAACTCGGCGACCAGTTCGTACTCGCACTCGATCCAGTAGGGCTCGGTGTCGACGATGGTGCCGTCCATGTCCCACAGCACCGCGGCGGGGCGCGGTGCAGCGCGGGAGGTCTTCGAGGGGGTAGCCATCCGGCGCCCAACCTAGTTGGCGGCGCGCGAAATGGGTCGGAGGGTGGGAAGTCGAGCTCGACTGCGGCCGGCGCTGGGCGGACAACCGTCGCAGGATTGCCTCATCCCGGCTCGGATACCGGCCGATAACTGGACCGTGGAGAGATCTGCATCCGATTCGCCGTCGACGAGCCCGTCGACCAACCGCAGCCTTCACCTCCGCGCGCTCCAACGACGATTCACGCAGCGATGGGTGGGCGGGGTCACGTTCGGCTTCGTCCTGCTGCTGATCGACTGGGTGACACGGCACCGAATCCTGGCCGACATGCGGGATGAATCGGGGGCCTCGTCATCGGTGCTGTCGGCGCTCGATGGCTTCGCAACCTCGAACAACGTCCTCTCGGTGTGCGCGGCACTTGCGCTCGTTGCGCTCGCCATGTTCATGTTCCGGCCGCTCGACCGACACTTGCGCCAGCAGAGCGACCTGCTGGAAGAAGTGGAGGTGGCAGAGGCGATCGACAGCCGGCGGCAACGCTTCGGCACGCAGTTGCACGAGGCGTTGGAGATGGCGGAGAACGAAAAAGGCATCGGTCGGGTGGTCGAGCATGTGATGGGCACCGAGTTGGTGGGGTATCAGGCCGAGCTCCTGCTCGCCGACTCCAGTGAGGCTCACCTGTCGCGCACGGTGGTGCACCCTCGTGAGGGTGCGGCCGGTTGCGAGGTGGCCATGCCGTTCGAGTGCCCGGCGGTGAAGCGAGCGACGGCGCAGGCGTTCGAGTCGTCGTCGGCGGTGAACGCCTGCCCGCACCTGCGAGACAGGCCGGGTGAGGCCCGATCGGCGTTGTGCGTGCCGGTGGCGTTCATGGGTCGTTCGCTGGGCGTTCTCCACGTGGCAGGCCCCGATGGATGCCCGCCCGGGGACATGGAAACGGATCGGGTGACGGTGCTCGCCGGGCAGGTGGGGTCGGCCATCGGCACCGTGCGCGCGTTCGCCAAGGCTCAGCTGCAGGCCAGCACCGACGGTCTCACCGGATTGCTGAACCGCCGGTCGGGCGAGGATCAGATCTCGCGTCGCCTCGGTGACGACGAGCCGTGTTCGATCGTGATGGCCGACCTCGACCACTTCAAGCTGCTCAACGACACCTACGGGCACGATGCCGGCGATCGGGCACTGCGCTTGTTCGCCGAGACCGTGCGCCGCTCGCTGCGCGCCGACGACATCTTCGCCCGGTGGGGTGGCGAGGAGTTCGTCATCGCCATGCCGCGCACCGACGCTTCGGCCGCCACCGAGATCCTCGAGCGTGTGCGCATCGTGTTGGCCGAGACGTGCGAGAGAGCCGAGACTCCGTCGGTGACCGCCTCCTTCGGCGTCACCGATACGACGATGGGTCGCTACTTGGCCGATCTGCTGCGGTTGGCCGACGGGGCGCTGCAGACGGCCAAGGCGCAGGGCCGAAATCGCGTGCGGACAGCGGTGCTGGTGAGTGCGAGCGGCTGAAGCCGCGCCACGCCAGCGCTCGCTGCACGGACAACCACAGGTGCATCTCCGGCTACACGGACAGTGCGGCGCGGCGGGCTTCCAGCACCGCTTCGTGAATGGTGCGCGGGGCTACGCAATCGCCGGCCTGCGCGGTGGCCGCGGGAATCGGATCGGTGGGCAGGCGGAAACCACAGTCGACGAGCGCCGCGCAGTGCACGGTGCGGCGTTCGCCGCTGAAGCGATCCTCCAGCTCCACCTCGCCGGCACGAACGGCGCGGAGCAGGCTGCGCCGCTCGATCTGCGCGCCCTGCTGCTGCAGCCGCACGTTGGCAGGAGCGAGGTCGCCGGTGCGGGAGAGCTCGTTGCCCGCGATCTGGTCCTGCGTGATGAGGATCGCCCGGCTGCCCAACGTTTCCGCCAGCGCAACAGCGATGGGGCCGCCGATGGGGTCGAACAGTGCGATCGGGCCGTCGGGCAAGGGTGTGCCCCGGTGCACATCGACGACGTCGAGGACGATGGCTCCCGGCGCCACCTCGTACGAGCGGGTGCCGGGCCGGCCGCCGGTGCATTGGATGACGACGTCGTCGGGCCGGGGGGCAACCCGCTCGGTGCCCATCTCCACGGCAACGCCGGCTGCGGTGCACCCGCCGATGAGCCACTGTACGAGTGGCGCGCCAGGCCCGGCGAGCGCGGCGATGCCACCGAGCTGATGCGTGCGTTCGACGAGCCGAACCCGATGACCGCGCACGGCCGCCACCCGCGCGGCTTCCAGGCCGGCGATGCCGCCTCCCACCACCAGCACGTTGCGTGCCCGTGCAGTGTGCGCGTACCAGTCGGGGTCTTCGGTCTCGCGGCCACTGGTCGGTTCGCCCACGCACGTGACCACCGGGCTGCGTGCGTCGCGCACCTGACACGTCTGGTTGCAGCGGATGCACGGGCGAATCGTGTGTGCCGCGTCGGCCGACAGCTTCGACACCAGATCGGGGTCGGCGATCTGCGCACGTGTCATCTCCACCGCATCGCAGACGCCGTCGCCGAGTGCCCACTCGGCCTGGCCCCAGTCGACCACCGAGCCCTGCAGGAACACGGGCGTCGTCGGTAGCGCGCCGCGCACCTCGCGGCAGACGTCGATGTTGAACCCGGTGGGTTCGTGGAAGTCGGAGCGGGTCTTCTCCGCCGAGAAGATGGAGCCGCGTGTCACCACGAGGTAGTCGAGGTCTTCGCCGAGCGCGGCGGCGATGTCGACGGCCATCTGCGGCGTGATGCCCGCCCACGGCGCCAGCTCGTCGCAGGACAGGCGCAGCCCGACGATGCCGGTACCGGCGGTGGCACGCACCGCTGAGATGACCTGGCGAGCGAACAGCAGCCGGTCGTGGCCCCACTCGTCGCCGCGTTGGTTGGTGAGGCCGCTGAGGAACTGACGCACGAGGCTGTGCTGGCCGGCGTTGATCTCCACGCCGTCGCATCCGGCCCCGGCTGCCAGCGCGGCGGCAGTGCCGAACCCGGCGACCACCGCGGCGATGTCGTCGGCTTCCATCCACTTCGGCACCTCGCGCGAGTTCACCTCCGGCACGCGCGATGGCGCCCACAGTTCGCGCTGGCTGTACGCGCTGCTGCCCTGGCCGCCGGCGTGGTCGAGCGAGGCAACCACCAGCGAGCCGTGGGCATGGCATGCGCTCACGATGGCCGCCCAGCCGGCGGCACATGATGCGGCGAGCGGCGCACGCTCGTACGGCCAGTCGCTGTCGTGCACGCTGGCGCCTTCGGTGACGATGATGCCGCAACCCCCGCGGGCGCGCCGTTCGTAGTAGGCCGTGTGCCGCGGCGTGAAACACCGTTGGTCGTCGCCGAGGTTGGTGACGTGCGGGCCGAACATCACCCGATTGCGGGCGATCGCGGTTGCGAGGGGGAGTGGCTGCAGCAATTGCATCGAGCGCCGACGCTACTCGGCGGTCATTCGTCGTGAGATGCCGACAGCTCGCTGCCACCGAGCAGCCGCTTGATGTTGTCGAGGTGGCGCATCAGCACCAGCACTCCCAGCGCTGCGGTGGTGGCGACCTCCCACCCCGGGCCGCGCAGCACGGCCACGCCGATCGGCAGGCCGGCCATGATGCACAGCGAGGCCAGCGAGGCCTTGCCGGTGAGCTTGCGCACCGCCAGCCACACGCCGGTGAGGATGACGAACAGCAGCGGCTGCAGCACCAGAGTGGCACCGCCCATCGTGGCCACCCCCTTGCCACCCTTGAACCGGCGGGTGATGGGATACATGTGGCCGACGACGGCAGCTGCGGTCATCGCATAGGCGGCGGGCGACGGCCGTTCGGTGAACATCAGCGCGACCGCCGCCGGGATGGCGCCCTTGAGGCCATCCAGGAAGAACACGAACACGCCCCACTTGGTGCCCATCGTTCGTGCAACGTTGGAGGCGCCGGGATTGCCCGACCCGACTTCGTGGATGTCGATGCCCTTGCTGCGCGCCACCATCACGGCACTGGGGAACGTGCCCAGCAAGTACGCGGGAACGAGCAGCAACCAGATCATGCGCGTTTCCCCCCTCGTCTCGCTCGCCCGGTGCGGGCCACCCTATTCGTCCTGGCGGCGAACACGCTGCAACCAGCTGTCCGGCGTTGACGGCGTCGGTCAGCCACTCTGAGCCGGCGGACCCTCTGTCGCCGCGGCGAGCTCGGCGAGGTCGTGCGCCAAGCGCTGCATCCCGAGCACCTCGGCTGTCTCGAGCGCGGCAGCGATCAAGGGCAGGGCTGCCGGGGTGTCGCCGCGTCGAACCAATGCCCGCGCCCACCAGTGACGAGTGCGCGCCGCGAGCGGTGCCGACCGCACTCCCTCCTCCTGAGCGAGGGCGGCAGCGAAGAGGCGGTCGGCTTCGGCGTGGTCGCCGTCGAGTGCGGCCAACCCGGCCAGCAAGCGGTCGATCGAGCACATCACATGCGTACCGGACGCGATGACTGCCATGGTCCCCTCGAACTCGGCGAGCAGCGTGCGCAGCACCGGGGCGTGCCGGCGGGCGTCGACGGCGATGGCTGCCCAGGCCACGTTGCCGAGCGCCAACACCGTCAGCCAGCCGCGGCCGACCGCAGCGAAGTCGTCGGGCGCGAGTTCGTCGAGCAGGCCTACCGCGATCTCGAGGTGGCCTGCCTCGGCAGCATCGGCAACCAGCAGCGCCCTCAGCACCGGGAAGTCGGGCAGCATCTCGACGAGCTGGAGGCTGCTCTGGTACTCCTGCTCCGTACGCCCCGTCTCACGGTTGAGCCATGCCGATTGTGCCTGGCACCCCAGCGCGAAGTTGCCGTCGTGGCCGGCGACCGTGCGGATCTCGGCGACGAGCGCTTTGGCCGTCGCCCAGTCGCCGTCGAGCAACGCCCGCATCGCTTGCGATTGCAGTCTGGAGGCTATTGCCATGTACACGCGCACCCGCGGCCCCAGCGCGAGTTCGAACTCCTCGATGCCCTGCTCGAAGCCGTCTCGGTCGCCGAGACCCAGGCGCATGTGCCCGATGAAGCGCTCGGCGGGCGATTTCACCGCGGTGAACGGAAGGAACTCGGCCAGCTTCGGGTGGTTGGCGAAGATCGAGTCAGCGAGGCGGTGTTGGTTCATGAGCACCGCGCTACACGCGACGCTCCAAGCGATCTGCGTCGAGTGCGGCTGGCCGGGATGGAGTTGGTCGAGGATCCTCTGGCTCCGTTCGGCGTGTGCTGCCTGGGTGAGGTGAGGGCTGAGCCGCTCGACCTCGAGGAGCCGGAACTCGAGCATCAGCTTTTCTGCAGAGCGGTCGTTGCCCAGCAGCTCGAGCGCGTGCTGAATGAAACGGAAGTGCTCGGACGCGAGCGCGCCGGTGGTGGGCATGCCCGCAGTGAGTGCCGCCTTTGCCATCCGCTGGCTGTCGCCAAGTGCGACTGCGAGATCGAACGCCACCTTGGAGGGCAGGAGCGAGTGTGAGTCGTCGCGGACGTGGGCGAACGCCTTGGCAATCGCCAGATCGCACTCCACGAGCGGATCGGGGGCATCGGCCAGCTCGACAAGTTCCAGGCCGCGCTCGGCCCACCGGATGGCACGATCGGTCTGGTACTCGTCGTTCGCCGACTGCGCAGCGCGCAGGCACCACTGCGGCGCCTGGGCCGTGCGGCCTTCCGCATGGTGGTGCGCGAGCTCCTCGATGTGCTGGTCGTGGCTCAGCGCCCACCGTCGGTCGAGCACGCCTGCAACTTCGCGGTGCAGGCGTTGCAGACGCGCAGTGGAGAGCTCGGCCAGCAGCACCTCGCGCAGGACGGCGTGGCGGAACTCGAACCACCGCCCCGTCTCCACGATGATTCCCGCGGCAGCTGCCAGCTCCAGTTCCTCGAGTACGTCGTGCCCGATGAGCGCTTCGACGACATCTGGATCGAAGCTGCGGCCCAACACGGCGGCTGTGCGCAGCACCACGCTGACATCCTCGCCGAGCCGGGTGAGCCGGCGACCGATCACCTCGCGCAGGCCTTCAGGAAGCGCCAACCCGCTTTCGCCGACCCATCGGTCGTCGGCTCTGCGGATCGCGCCGGTTTCAGTGAGGTGACGCAGCATCTCGCCGACGAACAACGGGTTGCCTGCGGTGCCCGCTTGCACTGCACTCGCGAGCCGTAGCCCGTCGGCGTCGAGGGCGTGACCTGCCGCCGCACTGAGGTACTGCTCGATGGCAGTGGCGTCGAGGCCCGGCAGGGCAACTCGGCGCATGCCGTCGACTCGCCGCAGATCGGCCAACACCGCGCTCAGCGGGTGCATGCGGTCGAGATCGGTGTCGCGATAGGTGGCGATGATGCTCACGCCGGGGGGTGTCGCATCGGCGACACGACGAAGCAGTACGAGAGAGGCGGGGTCGATCCAATGCACGTCGTCGAGAACGACGATCAGCGGGTGCTCGGACGCGTGAAGTGCGAGAAGGGCGATCACTGCATCGATGACGACACCCTGCAGCGTGAGCGCGTCGACCTGCATGATCGGCGGCAGTTCCGCCGACCGCCGGCGCAGGGCGGGTACGACGAGCGCCAACTCGGCCCCATGGCGACGGGTGAAGTCGGCGAGCTCGTCGGTCGACATCGCCGCGACCAGTGGGTCGAGCGCGTCGGTCCACGGTCGGTACGCGGCGGCGATGTCCTCGTCGCATCTGCCTGCCGCGACGTTGGCGCCGGTGCCGGCCATTCGGTTGCACAGCTCGGCGACGAAGCGGGTCTTGCCGATCCCCGGTTCGCCCGCCACCAGCAGGCCCCGCCACGTGCCTGCCTTCCACTCGTCGAAGCAGTCTGCGGCGAGCTGCTCGCGGCCGACGAACGGCCCTGTGACCGCGGTGGACAAGGCGGCCGGCAGCGCAGCCGAAGTGATGCCGGATGGGCGCGGGTGCCAGAGGACCCGAGTCGTCGCGACGGGCTCGGCCAGCCCCTTCAGCTCGAGCGACCCCACCGCTTCGAACTGATGGTCGGTTCGACTGCCGGCCAGCAGGCGGACGACATCAGAGGCATAGATCTCGTTCGACCCTGCGCAGGCACACAGGCGCGCGGCTTCCACCACCGGCAGGCCGCTCCAGTCGGCGTCGAGCTCGGCGACATCCCCGATGGACACCCCGACTCTCAAGCGGGCCGACTCCGCAACACCCTTCGAGCGATGCGCCTCGCCCGCTTGCTGCATGCCAACCGCGCCCTGCAGCGCGGCAGAGGCCGATGTGAACACCGCCATCACTCCGTCGCCCAACGACTTGACGACCAACCCGTCGACCTCCAGCACCGCGTTGGAGATGGCGGCCATCAGCTGTTCGAACCAAGGGTCGGCCACCGAGTCACCGACTCGGGTGCGGATCTCGGTGGAGCCCACGATGTCGCAGAACACGACTGCCCTTGTCGATGTGGTGGCCAGTCCGCGCATGGCCGCGAGGATAGGACAGCGACGGTGCTTCCTCGCCGCCGTGCCAGTGCTGTGACCACTCACCGCACTCGTGTTGGTGCGTCTGCGGCGTCGCTCGATCCACCGACGACGATCGACGTCCGGTGTTCGCGTGAAGAGAACGACAACTGCAGTTCCCCGCGGTGACAACCGGTGTTCCCGTTCCACGAGACAGACACCCCCATGCTCCCAGCCGTAGATGGCAACAACTCGGAGAGCCCGAGCCACCACAGGAATCGTCGAGTGTGCGCGAACGTCTGTGGTCAGAGCACTAGCTGAGCACCGGCACGCGGGCGGGTTTGGTGTGGTCCATCGCCGGGCGTGGCTTCAGCGAGACGGCGACCGGCGTGGCGGCAAGCTCGGCGAGGGCCACCTCGCCGTCGCCGCCGACGCACTCGGGGTCGGGCCCGTCGAGCGGCAGGCCGGTGAAGAACTTGGCGGCCATGCACCCGCCCTGGCAGGCATCGAAGGCACCGCAGCTGGCGCAGGCACCGGCGCTCTGCGGCTCGCGCAGCGACGTGAACAGGTCGCTCTGCTTCCACACCCTGGCGAAGCCGCCCGGGTCGCGCACGTTGCCGGCACGGAACTCGTCGTGGATGACGAACGGGCAGGCGTACACGTCGCCGATGGGGTCGATGAGGCACACCACCCTGCCGGCGCCGCACATGTTGAGGCCGGGCAGGGACGGGCCGAGCGCGTTGAGGTGGAAGAACGAGTCGCCGGTGAGCACGTTCTCGCCGCTGGCCATCAGCCAGTCGTAGATCTCGCGCTGCTGCAAGTTGGTGGGGTGCAGGTGATCCCAGCTGTCGACCCCGCGGCCGCTGGGGCGCAGGCGGGTGACGCGCAACTGGGCGCCGTAGCTGTCGGCCAAGGCCTTGAACTGATCGAGCTGGGGCACGTTCTGGCGAGTGACCACGACGCTGATCTTGAACGGCCCGAAGTTGGCGGCAGCCAAGTTGTCCATCGCTCGGCGAGCCATGTCGTAGCTGCCGGCACCGCGCACCGCGTCGTTGGTGACCGCGTCGACACCGTCGAGGCTGATCTGGATGTCGAGGTACTCCATTGCCGCGAGGCGGCGGGCCTTCTCTGCATCGATGAACGCGCCGTTGGTGGAGAACTTGACGCCGATGCCGCTGCCGTGTTGGTTGGGAGTGACCGAGTACTCGACCAGCTCGAAGAAGTCGCGGCGCACCATCGGCTCGCCACCACCGATGTTGATGTAGAAGACCTGCAGCTCGCGCAGCTGGTCGAGCACCCGCTTGGCCTCGACGGTGGACAGCTCGCGGTGGTCGCGCTGGCCCGACGAGGACAGGCAGTGCACGCACTGCAGGTTGCACGCGTACGTGAGCTCCCACGTGAGGCAGATGGGCGCATCGAGCCCGGTCTTGAGTTGCGACACCAGTGACTCGACGCTCATTCAGGGCTCTCCTCGTGAACTGCTCGCTCGCGTACGACGTGGGACTCTTGCAGCGAGGCGAACGCCGTGACGAACGACGGCCAGCGCTGCGGATCGATGCCGCACGCCTGGAGTGCCTCGGCGAACGTGGCGTGCCCGGCGAGGCTGTTGGCGACGGCCACCATGTCGGGGTGCTTCAGGAACACCAACCGCCGGTTGCCGTAGTGATAGGCGAGCGCGCCGAACGGCTCTGGCCGCAGTGCCACCTGCGGGTGCAGCTCGAGCGCAGCGGCGAGCAGCGGGTGACTGATCAGCTCAGTAGACACCGCACATGCCGTCGATGGAGATCTCCTCCACCAGCAGCTCTTCCATGATCTCGACCGGGGCAGTGGTGGCAGCGGCGGTGTCTTCGACGACTTCGTTCTCCATGTGGCCGAGGCTAGCGCCTGTCATCGACAGCAACTCGTGCCCGCTCGATAGGGTGACAGACCCTGTGAGCGCCGACCTGTTCCCCGACCTGCCCGCCGAGCAGGCACAGCTGGTGTTCTCGCGCGCGTGTCGCGATCGCATGATCCAGCGCTTCGCCGCGCTCGACCCGCAGGGTGCTGCCGACGAGATCACCAAGGAGTACATCGAGGTGACGGTGGCCGAGGCGCTGGAAGACCTGGGCACGCCCGGTGCCGGCGACTTCTTCGGCCGCATCGTCGACGAGGCGCACGACCGCTGGTACATCGGCCGCCGCCACATCGAGAACGACACCCACGACCCGGTGGTGGTCGATTGGCGGGCGCCCGTCGCCGCGCCGTTCTACCGCGCAACCCACGCCGATCCGTTCGGGCTGGCGCACCGACGGCGTTTCACGGTCGCCACCACCGAGCACGGGCCGAGTGAGCTCACCGCATACCTCGACGAGCAGCTCGACGACCCTGATCACGAGTCGGCGGGCTCGGGCATACCCGACCCTGTGCTGGCCGAGATCGGGGCTGCCCGCACCGGCGCCATGCGCGAGGTGGTGGCCACCATCCAGGCCGAACAGGACATGGTGATCCGTGCCCCGCTCGACCAGTGCCTGGTGGTGCAAGGCGGCCCCGGTACCGGCAAGACCGCGGTGGGCCTGCACCGTGCCGCCTACCTGCTGTTCGAGCACCGTCGTCGCCTGGTGCGCGACGGAGTGCTGGTGGTGGGCCCCAACAAGGTGTTCCTCGACTACATCGGCAACGTGCTGCCGTCACTGGGCGAGCGCAGCGTGCAACAGCGAACGGCACTGGATCTGTGCGTGCCGAAGGTGCCCATCACCGGCATCGACACCAGCGAACAGCGGCGCCACAAGGGAAGCGAGGAGATGTTGCTCGCGCTGGAGGTGGCATCGAGCGCACACGTGCGGGTGCCCGACGACGACCTGCGGGTGCCCATCGGGGCACGCACGCTCACCATCACCCGCGATGAGGTGGCGGGGTGGCTCGAGCAGGCGCTGGCGGCCAACTCGCCGGTCAACAAGCGGCGCGACTCGTTGAAGGGCATGGTGCAGCGCGACATGCTGCGCCGCTACGACCGCGACGACGTGTGGGAGAAGGGCGCCGCGTTGCGTGCAGCGCTCACGAAGGCGTGGCCCACGCAGACACCCGTGAAGCTGGTCGACCAGCTGCTGCCCGGGCCGGGCGGCAAGAAGCGCGCGTGGACCACGGCCGATCAGTTCCTGGTCGACGAAGCCAACTCGCTGCTGGTGGGCACCCCGTTCACGTACGGCCACGTGGTGGTCGACGAAGCGCAGGATCACAGCGCGGTCGCGTTGCGGTGCATCGGCCGGCGCAGCCCGGCAGGTTCGATGACCATCCTCGGCGACCTCGCGCAGAGCACCACTCCGGCCGGGCAGCAACACTGGGCCGACGCGCTGCGTTTCATGCGAGCGGGTGCCGCCGAGGTGGCGCACCTCACCATCGGCTACCGCGTGCCGGCCCCCATCCTCGATGTCGCCAATCGCCTGCTGCCGCACACCGGTGTCACCACGCAGGCCAGCCGCAGCGTGCGCAGCGAAGGGGTCGAGCCGGCGGTGCGGCTGGTGTCGGCCGAGCAACTGGGTGCGGCGGTTGCCGATGAAGTGCGGCTGGTTCGGCACCGTCACCACAACACCGGCGTGGTGGTGCCCGAAGCGTTGCTGGCCCACGTGGCCGAGGCGCTGGCCGCCGCCGGCCTCACTGCCACCGACCGCGTGCACGACCTGGGCCACGACGACGTGCCGCTGTTCCATGCAGAAGCGGTGAAGGGCCTGGAGTTCGACGGTGTGGTGGTGGTCAACCCGCACGAGATCTTCGACGGCAGCGAGCGGGGCGCACGTCTGCTGTACGTGGCGATGACCCGTGCGGTGCAGGTGCTTCACTTCGTCACCACGGCACCGCTGCCCGCCGCGCTGGGCTGAGCGCCGGCGCCGAGAGCGGTCGCGGTTCAGCCGGCGAGACGTGCGAGGCGAACCTGCGTGTCGGCACGGGCCAGACGGCGCAACGTGGATTCGTAGGCCTGGCGAGCGATCGCTGCTCGGCGCGACGGATCCATTGCGTTGCTGCCCATCACCTGTGCATCGGCCGCGGTGGGTTGAAAGGCCATCACGTGGGCACCTCGCCGGCGAAGGCGCACCGCTTCGGCGGCGAGCAACATGCTCGACCAGCGGCGCACGGCGTTGCTCGGCGCGAGCCGACCGGCAGTGCCGCTGATCGACATCGGCGAGCTGACGAGCACCAGATCGAGGCCGAGCGACGGATCGGTGAGCACGTCGGCGTTGGTGGGCGAGTGGACGCCCCCGTCGACGTACGCGGTGCCCGCGATCGAGACCGGAGCGAAGAAGCCCGGGATCGCACACGACGCGGCGACGGCCTCTGCGACGGGCGGGCGCTGCTCGGCCCCTTCGCCCGCCGATCGCTCCTGGCCGAAGACGACCCGGCGGCCGTCGTCTTGTCGGACTGCGCAGATCCACAGCGGTTCGGTGGGCCATGCGTCGGTGAACAGCCCGCCGACACCTTGCACGATCATGTCCGTGCTCACCGAGCCTTCTGGCAACAGGCCGGTGAGCAACGCCCACGGTGGCGCCGCGAAGGGCCGGGCAGCAGCTCTGCCGACGGTTGCGGCCAGCTGCGCGGCCGAGCGGCGACGGGGAGCGACTCGCAGTGGCGGCGGCCCGCGATAGGGGCCGACCGCCTGCATGATCGCCCGGCCCTCGGCCGACAGCGGCAGGTCCTGAGCGCGCGCCAGCATGTCGGCGCAGGAGAGGCCGGCCCGCAACGAGGCGGCGGCGATGGAGCCGGCGGAGGTGCCCACCAGCACGCCGGCGTGGCGCGGGTCCCATCCGGTGGCCTCGTGCAGGGCGGCCAGCACCCCCGCGTGGAAGGCCCCGCCGGCCACCCCACCCGCACCGAGCACGAGCCCGACGCGCGGGGTGGCGGTCAACTCGTCCGCCGCCGTCGGCGGGCCAGCACGGCCAGGGCGATGGCCGCCATCACGGCGACCACCACGATGCCCACGACGAGCCACGTGTTCGAGCCGTCGGTAGCAGTGGTCTCGGGTGGCACATCCGTGGGATGGAGCAGCAGCAGGCTCATGATCGGTTCCTTCCGGACGAGGTTCTTCTGCGGACGAGCGATGCCGCGAGCAGCACCAGCAGCGGGTACTCGAGGTAGGCGTGGTACGACGCGACCGCAGCGTACAGACGGCGGCCGTCGGGGCCGGACAGCACCTGCAGCAGCCCGATCGCCACCGCCGTCGACACCAATGCCGGCGCGAAGACCCGCGGGCGCAGCAGCCAACCGAAAGGTTGCACGCTGCCCGCGCGGCGGTGGGCGGGGCGGGCCACCGCCGGCAGGAAGCCGCACCAGATCACGTAGTGCATCAACTGACCGAAGCAGAACACGATCAGGAAGCGCAGCGGCCACTGACCGCTCCAACCCGTCGGCGAGTAGACGGCCGCGACCTGCGCCGGTGCGCGATCGCCGCTCCACGGGGACCACCCCCACCCCTCGTGATCGAACGCCCCGGCGAAGACCACGATCGGGATCACGGCTGCCCAGCCCAGCTGTGCGGTGCGGAACAGCGTGCGGCCGAGCCGGGTGCCCCGATCGCGCGACCACTCCCACAGGAACGCCACCGGCGTGAGGTTGTGCAGGTGGGCCACCGCCATCGCATAGAGCTCCGGTCGTCGCATCGCAGGCACGGCCAGACCGGCAAGGGCGAGCAGGCCGATCGCGACCGCAGCCCACCCCCCACGCACGGCCCACGCCCATGCGCCGGCGACCAGTGAGAACGCGATGGTCGCTTCCATGCGCGTGCCTGCCGGCCCGAGCTGCGCCAGCCGCACCACCGCGATGAGGGTGAGCGGTAGCAGCAGCCACGCCAGCCCCCGCCAGGGCACCGAGGGCGAGAAGCGGCCGATGACGTAGCGCGTCTCCAGGCCGAGGTGGGCGACACCGAACACTGCGACCGCGCCCACAGCGAGGGGCACGGGCGCGATGACGGCGAACGCCAGCGCGAGCAGCGGCGCGACGGCGAAGGCCAGCACGAAGGGGGTGCCCGACGCCGGCGCGTACGCCGACCGGCGATACTGCGCAGCGTGTCGTACGCCGTCGATCTGGGGATCACTCTTGCGATCGAAGTGCCCGTGCTGGTCGCCGTCGGGCGCGGGTTCGGCGTGAGTGCGCGCGCCGGCGTGGTTGCGTCGTTGAGTGCCAACCTGCTCACGCACCCGCTGTTCTGGTTCGTCGTCGCACCATGGGTCGGTGACAGCTTCGGGGTCGGCGGGCTGGTCGTTGCCGAGGTCGCCGTGGTGCTGGTCGAGGCGACCGTGTACAGCAGGTGGTTCGGCGCGCAACTGGGCCGCTGGGCCGCCGGGTGGGTGGCGCTGCTCGCCAATGCACTGTCGCTCGGGGTCGGTGTCGTGCTGCGCTGAGCCGGTGGGCCGAAGGGTCGGTTGGCCCGAGGGTCCGCTGCCTGCCATGCAGCGGAGCGTAGGTGCTGGGCTGACACCCGCATCGACGGCCGTGGTAAGCCGTGTCGATGGACGATCTGGTGTACCTCACCGAAGCCGATGTGCGCGGGCTGTTGCAGATGCCGGCCCTTCGTGCGCGACTGCGCGATGCGTTTGCGCTGTTCTCGTCGGGGCAGGCCGACGTGCCGCCGCGGATCGCCGCTCGGGCGCCGCTGGGCGTGTTGGCCGCGATGCCCGGCTACCTGGCAGGAGTTGGGCTGGTGGTGAAGGCCGTCACCGTCTTCGCCGGCAACCACGGCACCGACGTGCCGTCGCACCAGGGGCTCATCGTGGTGTGCGACGAGCACAGCGGCACCCCGGTCGCGATCATGGACGGCACATCGATCACGGCCATGCGCACGGCCGCGTCGGCGGCGGTTGCGGCCGACCTGCTCGCTCGGCCCGAGGCCACCGTGCTGGCGATCATCGGTGGCGGCGTGCAGGGCCACTCGCACCTCAGTGCCTTTGCCGACCTGCGTCCGTGGTCGTCGGTGCGTGTGGCATCGCGGTCGCGCGGGTCTGCGATCGCTCTCGCTGCGCGTCATCCGGCAGCCACGGTGTCGTCGTTCGAGGCGGCGGTCCGCGGCGCCGACGTCATCTGCCTCACCACCGACGCCGACCACGCCGTCATCGACCCGTCGTGGGTGTCGCCCGGCGCGCACGTGGGGTCGGTCGGCAATCGGGCCGAGTTGCACACCGGCTTCACGAACGGCACGGTCTTCGTGGAGTGGCTCGGCGCGGCGCTGTCGGCGCCTCCCGCAGGGGCGGTGGAGCTGCAGGGCATCGACCCGGCGCGCGTGGTGGAGCTGGGCAGCGTGCTGACAGGTGCTCACCCTGGCCGTACGAGCGCCGACGAGATCACCGTCTACAAGAGCACCGGCCACGCGATCGAAGATGCGGCCGCGGCGCGGCTGGTGCTCGACGAAGCGGTGGCGAAGGGGATCGGCCTGCGCCTGCCGCGGTGACGATGTGCCGGGGCGCCTCGCATGGCCCCGAGCACGCGGCGCGCGTTATGGTGCGGCGCAGACGTCCACTCACCACTTCGGGGGCACATCGTGAAGACCAAGGCCGCAATTCTGAGAGCACGAAACACTGCTTGGAGCGTGGAGGAGATCGAGCTCGATCCCCCGAAGGCCGGAGAGGTGTTGGTCAAGATCGTGGCCAGCGGCATGTGCCACAGCGACGAGCACCTCGTCACCGGCGATCTGGCCGGGGCTACTCCCGAGCCGCCGCTGATCGGCGGCCATGAAGGCGCGGGCATCGTCATGGAAGTCGGTGCCGGTGTGTTCTCGCTCGTCGCGGGCGACCACGTGGTGTTCGGTTTCATCCCCGCGTGCGGTCGCTGCCCCAGCTGCGCCGACGGCCACAGCAACCTCTGCGACATGGGCTCGCTCACGGCCACCGGCATGCAGATCAGCGACGGTACGGCTCGGCACCACGCGGCCGACGGCAGCGACCTTGCACTCGGCATCGGGTCGCTGGGCACGTTCGCGCATCACACCGTGGTGCACGAGGCCAGCTGCATCAAGATCGAGAAGGAGATCCCGCTCGACAAGGCCTGCCTGCTGGGTTGCGGCGTCGTCACCGGTTGGGGTTCGGCCGTGTATGCCGCGCAGGTGCAGCCCGGCGACACGGTCGCCGTGGTCGGCTGCGGTGGCATCGGCAGCAACGCCATCCAGGGCGCGAAGCTGGCCGGCGCCCGCGTCGTTGCCGCCATCGACCCGGTGGAGTTCAAGCGTGAGAAGGCAATGGAGTTCGGTGCCACGCACACGCACGCATCCATCGACGAAGCGCTGGCGGCGCTGCCCGACACCACCTGGAACCGCGGGTTCGACAAGGTGATCATGACCTGCGGTGTGGGCAACGGCGACGTGCTCGGCCAGGCGTTCTGGCTCGGTGGCAAGCGCAGCAAGATCGTGGTCACCAACATCCACTCCACCACTGAGGCTTCCATCGCCATCCCGGCAGTGTTCCTCACGGTGTTCGAGAAGCAGCTGATCGGTTCGCTGTTCGGCTCGGCCAACCCGCGCAAAGACATCCCGAAGCTGCTCGAGCTGTACACGCAGGGCCTGCTTGACCTCGATGGCCTGGTCACCAAGACCTACCCCATCGAGGGCATCAACGAGGGCTACGCCGACATGAACTCCGGCAAGAACATCCGTGGGGTGCTCGTCTACGAGCACTGATCCGCCGGCTCGTCCCAAGGTTCACGGAGAGTGCCCCCGCCCTTGTTGGCGGGGGCACTCGACGTTGCAGGCGTCGACTCTCCTCGGCGACCGGCGCGTGGGTAAGTTGCAGGCCGTCGGTCGACGAGGGGGTTCGTCATGAAGTGTCGTGCTGCGGTGTTGCACGAAATCGGTCAGGCATGGCAGATCGAGGAGATCTCCATCGACGCGCTGAAGGCCGGCGAGGTGCTGGTGCAGTGGAAGGTCGCCGGCATGTGTCACAGCGACGAGCACCTCGTCACCGGCGACCTGGTGCCGCCGGCCCAGATGCTGGAAGCCGCCGGCATTCCACCGTTCTTCCCGATCATCGGCGGGCACGAGGGCGCCGGTGTCGTGGCCGAAGTTGGGCCGGGCGTCACGAGTGTGAAGCCGGGCGACCACGTGTCGGCAAGCTTCATCCCGTCGTGCGGTCGCTGCCGGTTCTGCAGCACCGGCCGGCAGAACCTGTGCGATGCAGGTGCCGGTGCCATGCAGACCGGCATGATCACCGACGGCACCTGTCGCCACTTCCTGGATGGTGGCCCGATCAAGCTGATGGCGAAGGTGGGCACGTTCAGCGAGTACGCGGCCGTTGCCGAAGCATCGGTGATCAAGGTCGACGACGATCTGCCGCTCGATGTGGTGGCGCTCGTGTCGTGCGGGGTCGCCACCGGCTGGGGCTCGGCCACTCACCGTGCCGATGTGCGGCCGGGCGACACCGTGGTGGTGGTCGGCATCGGTGGCATCGGCATCAATGCCGTGCAGGGCGCGGCGATGGCCGGTGCCAAGCGGGTCATCGCCGTCGACCCGGTGGAGTTCAAGCGTGAGAAGGCCATGGAGTTCGGTGCCACGCACACCTTTGCCTCGATGGCCGACGCGATGCCCGCGATCGCCGAGCTGACGTGGGGCCAGATGGCCGACAAGGTGATCATGACTCCCGGTGTGCTGTACGGCGAGATGATGCAACTGGGCACTGCCATGGCGGGCAAGGGGGGCACCATCGTGGTCACCGGCCTCGCCCCGATGGCACAAACGGAATCGTCGGTGAACCTGTTCGAGCTGGCCATGTGGAACAAGGAGATCAAGGGCACCATCTTCGGTTCGCTGAACCCGCGCCACGACATCCCCAACCTGCTCGGCATGTATCGCGAAGGCACACTGAAGCTCGACGAACTGATCACCCGTCGCTACACGCTCGATCAGATCAACGAGGGCTACCAGGCGATGCGCAACGGCGAGAACATCAGAGGCGTGATCATGTATGACTGACCAGAACCGGTTGCTGGCGCGAGTGCTCGGTCGCGTGGTCGGTCGTGCCCGCGAGATCGAGCTCACCGTTGCCGCGCTGGCGGCCGATCGGCACGTGTTGCTGGAGGGGCCACCCGGCACCGGCAAGAGCACGCTGCTGCGCGCCGTTGCCGACGAGTTGGGGCTCGGCTTCGAGTTCGTCGAGGGCAACGCCGAGCTCACTCCTGCTCGTCTGGTCGGCCACTTCGATCCTGCCCGCGTGCTGGTCGACGGCTACGACCCGGCGGTCTTCGTCGACGGCCCGTTGGTCACCGCCATGCGCGACGGCTCCTTGCTCTACGTGGAGGAGATCAACCGCATTCCCGAGGAGACGCTCAACGTGCTCATCACGGTGATGAGCGAACGCGAGCTGCACGTACCCCGGCTGGGTCGTGTCGCTGCCGCCGCCGGCTTCCGGCTGGTGGCCGCGATGAACCCGTTCGACGCCATCGGTACGGCACGCATCAGCAGTGCGGTCTACGACCGTGTCTGTCGCCTGTCGGTGGGTTACCAGGAAGCGGGCGACGAGGTCGCCATCGTGCAACGCGCGCTGCCGCACCTCAACACAGCGTCGGCCGCCATCGACGCCGCTTGGCTCGCGGGTGTGGTCGAGGTGGTGCGCCGAACGCGCAACCATCCCGATGTGCGCATCGGTTCGTCGGTTCGGGGCGCCATCGACTGCGCAGCGGTTGCGGCCTCGTTGGCGTCGTTGCGCGGTGCACCCGCAGAAGATGCGGCCGTCGGTCTCGATGCCGCGCTGGTTGCGCTCAGCGGCCGCCTGCGCCTGCGCGAAGGATGCACTCGCAGCGCGGAGGAGATCGTCACCGAGCTGTGGCACGAGGTGTTCGCCGCACCGGCTGCCGCCGGTGAAGGCGAGGGCGGCGCGGGAAAAGCGAGCGCCCCGACCGGGGCGAACAGGGGCTGACACCACCGCCGGACGTGAAGGAGGGCGACGAGGCCGACGCAGAGGTTGCCAATAGTCAGAAGCGCACCACGTCGCGTCGCGAGCTGGCGCGCAACCCTCGCTTCGAGCAGGTGTCGCCGGAGGTCGGTGAGCTCGACGAATCGGCCGTGGAGGAGGGGCTGCGCGAGGATCCCGACGAGATGCTGGCGATGCTCGCCGACCTGGTGGGCGCCACCGATCGGCGGCTGCGCGAGCTGGCGAAGCGTCTCGCCGCGTCGCTGTTCCTCGACATCGCACGGCGTGGCCCGGTGCGCCCACGCGGTGTGGGCACGCTGCGCGAGCTGCCGTATCGCCCGGACGGCGGCGATCTCGACATCGACGCCAGCCTGGAGGCGATCATGGAGGGTCGCGGCGGGGCCATCGACGC
>JACDJB010000757.1_pt1 | contig 29783 bp, 30 predicted proteins | sample 7454121 | NCBI WGS metagenome assembly JACDJB01 (sample SAMN14253290, study PRJNA609438) | sludge metagenome | isolation source: sludge after 25d culture with pyrite | collected 2018-12-20
AAGATCAGCGACATCGACCTGATCGAACTCAATGAAGCGTTCGCCTCGCAGGGCCTTGCAGTGCTGCGCCAGCTCGGCGTCAAGGAAGATTCCGATTTCGTCAATCCGCATGGCGGCGCGATTGCGCTCGGCCATCCGCTCGGCATGAGCGGCGCCCGCCTCGTTCTCACGGCGGTGCATGGCCTTGAGAAGCGCGGAGGCAAGTATGCGCTGGCGACCATGTGCGTCGGCGTCGGTCAGGGCGCCGCGGCGGCGATTGAAAAGGTCAACTGATTTTATCGCGTCGTCCTCATCCTGAGGCGCGACCGATTGGTCGCGTCTCGAAGGATGGGGCGTTAAAGAACCTCATGGTTCGAGACGGCGCGAGAGCGCCTCCTCACCATGAGGTTTTTGTTTCCGCTGTTAATCCATCACCGCGGCATGGCCTGCGTCTTGCGTCTGTTTTCGCAGCGCGGCCTTGGTCGAGCCGATCACCAGCGCGCTCACGCCCATTCCACGCCGGATTCGGCGGCGAGGTCGATGGTGCTGCGATGGCCGATATCGTCAAAGTGGGCGTCGAGGAACTTCTTGGCGGCGCGTTTGCCGGCCCGGTGCAGCAGTTCAAAGAACTCGTAATCGGTCTTCATCTTGCTGGAGGCGGCAAGACGGGTGCCGAGGATTCCGAGGTCGATGCGGTGAATGTTCAGCCTGCGATATTGGTCCTTACCGGTGCCGCGCGGCAGCCGGCCGTCGTCGATCAATTGATTGACGAAATCCATGGTGCGCAATTCGGAAATCAGCGCCGAGTTGAAGGTGATTTCATTCAGGCGATTGATGATCTCACCGGACGTTTTCGGCGTGGTGTCGCGCGACACCGGATTGATCTGCACCACCACAACGTCTTCGGCTTCGGTCGCGTGCAGGAAGGGAAAGATCGCGGGGTTGCCCATGTAGCCGCCGTCCCAGTACGGCACGCCGTCGATTTCAACCGCGCGAAACATGAACGGCAGCGCTGCCGAGGCCATCACCACGTCGGCGGTGATTTTCTCGTTCGCGAAAACGCGCAAGCGCCCGGTGTGGACATTGGTCGCTGAAATGTAGAGCGCGAGCTCGGTGTTGGCGCGCAAGGCATCGAAGTCGACCAGGCGCTCAACAAGCTGGCTCAACGGATTGATGTTGAGCGGATTGAGTTCATAGGGTGAAAAATAACGCGACATCGCCTCGAACCAGTTCTGCATCGGTGTCGCCGCGAATGGCATCAGCGAAATCATCCGGTCGGTCATCGCGCGCTGAATCGGCGGCAGTTCTCCGCCGGTGCTGGTGGCGCGCCAGAATTCCGCGAGCCGCTTGCGCGCTTCTTCCGGCCCGCCGCGGGTCAGGCCATCTGCGACCATCACGGCGTTCATGGCGCCGGCCGATGCGCCGGAAATGCCGGTGATTTCCAGACGGCCGTCCGCAAGGAAATGGTCGAGAACCCCCCAGGTGAACGCGCCATGCGAGCCGCCGCCCTGAAGCGCAAGATTGATCTTCCTGGCTCCGCTTTGTTTGCGCAGACCGCCAAAGTTCCAGGGTGCGAGGGTGTCGAGATAAGTCTTGAGAGCGGTCGCCATGAGCTTCTTTCTCTCCGAACGGATGTGACGCTTTGCTTCGGTATCCATCAGCCCCTTGTAGACACGTCATTTAGGGCTTTTATGATGCGTCGCAATAGAAATTGCTGCAATGCGATAAAATTCAGACGTCCTATTCCGATGAAATTATGAGCGGAATCACCACATCCGCACTACATATTGAAGCGATGACTTCCGCGAAGCCTGCATTTCCCGATCCTGATCATGACCACGGACGCTGTGCCGAGGATGCGTTTTCACATGCCGAGAAGGTCTGTGTTGGTCGCGGTCAGAAATTCACGCCGATCCGCCGGCAGGTTCTTGGCGCGTTGCTGTCGAGTCATCGGCCGCTCGGTGCCTATGAAGTGATCGACGAACTGGCCAAGACCATGCCGCGCCCGGCGCCGATCACGGTCTATCGTGCGCTGGATTTTCTGATGGACAACGGGCTGGTTCATCGTATCGAGAGCCGCAACGCATTTCTCGCCTGCGCCCATCATCACGACGAGACCTCGGCGGTGGCGTTTCTGATTTGCGAGACTTGCGGATCGGTCGGCGAAATTCCGGCCGCGCCGCTGGCGAAAAGTTTCAGCGAGGCGGCACGCGGAACGGGCTTCGCGCCAAAACTGTCGGTGGTGGAAATCACCGGCGTCTGCGCGCATTGCCAGCGGGCGCCCTGACGAATGCTGCAATCGGATTACTAGGCCCAACAAGAACACGGCGGCAAGCCGGACACGGAGCGTTATGCCCTCGAACGGTTTGAAGATTGCGCCGGCAGGCCGTCCCCTCGATACGAGGGCAGTCGCGCTGATGGTGATGCTGTGCCTGAGCTGGGGTTTCAACCAGATCACGGTCAAGCTCGCGCTTCCGGATATTCCGCCCATGCTGCAGGCGACCATCCGCTCGGCGGGCGGATTGATCATCATTCTGGCCGTCGCATGGTTTCGCGGCGTGCCGCTGTTCCGGCGTGACGGCACGCTGAAGGCAGGTCTGCTCGCCGGAGTTTTCTTCGGTATCGAATTCATCCTGATCTATCGCGGGCTGGTCTACACCACCGCCTCGCGCGCGGTGGTGTTTCTCTACATCGCACCGTTCGTCGTGGCACTCGGCTCCAAGCGGTTTCTCGGCGAGTCCTTGAGCAGACTGCAATGGGGCGGCCTTGCGCTGTCCTTCGCGGGTGTTGCGCTGGCCATCGGCGTGCCGCAGCCGTCGGTGGATGCCAAAGTCATTCTCGGGGACGTGCTGGTCATGGGCGGCGGCATTCTGTGGGCCGTGACCACGCTGGTTGTGAAAGCGACCCCGCTTTTGCACGCGCCCGCCGAGAAGACGCTGGCCTATCAGGTCGCAATCTCGGTCCCGATTCTGGCGCTGGGAGCCGCGATCTCCGGGGAAAGCATCACCCACATGCCCGGGCCGCTCGCCATTGGCCTGATGGCCTACCAGACGGTCTGGATCGTTGGGACCACATTCCTGATCTGGGTCTTTCTCGTGAAAACCTATTCGGCGAGCAAATTGTCGTCATTTACCTTCATGACGCCCCTGTTTGGCGTCATTGGCGGCTATTTCGTCATGCATGACACCCTGACATTGGCCTTTGCGGGGGCTGCCCTTCTGGTCATGGCGGGCCTATATCTGGTAAACCGCCCCGGCGAACCGGCGGGGAACCCATTGCTTCCAGCCACCGAAAACGACACCTGAGCCCAAAGAGATTTGACGTGAGCGATCTGAAAGAGCGGACCAAGGAAATCCAGGCCGGCCCGAAGGGGCGCCATCGGACGGTTCAGGTGACGGTCGGAAACGTCAAGGTCGGGGGCGGCGCGCCGATCGTGGTGCAGTCCATGACCAACACCGACACGGCGGACATCGACGGCACCGTCAAGCAGGTCGCGGCGCTGGCGCGTCAGGGCTCCGAAATGGTCCGCATCACGGTGGACCGCGAGGAAGCCGCCGCCGCCGTTCCGCACATCCGCGAGAAGCTCGACAAGATGGGCGTGGACGTGCCGCTGATTGGCGACTTCCACTACATCGGCCACAAGCTGCTCGCCGAATATCCGGATTGCGCCGCGGCGCTGGCCAAGTACCGCATCAATCCTGGCAATGTCGGCTTCAAGAACAAGCGCGACAGCCAGTTCACCGATATTGTCGAGATCGCCATCAAGAACAACAAGGCGATCCGCATCGGCGCCAACTGGGGTTCGCTTGATCAGGAACTCCTCACCAAGCTGATGGAAGAGAACGCCAAGTCGCCCGATCCGATCGACGCGCGCGCGGTCACCCGGGAAGCCATGGTGCAGTCGGCGCTGTTGTCGGCGGCGCGCGCCGAGGAAATCGGCCTGCCCAAGAACAAGATGATCCTGTCGGCCAAGGTCTCGAACGTGCAGGACCTGATCGCGGTGTATCGCGAACTCGCCGCGCGTTCCGATTACGCCATCCACCTCGGCCTCACCGAAGCCGGCATGGGCTCGAAGGGCATCGTCGCTTCATCAGCGGCGCTCGGCATCCTGCTTCAGGACGGCATCGGCGACACCATCCGCGTCTCGCTGACGCCCGAGCCGGGCGGTGACCGCACGCTGGAAGTGAAGGTCGCCCAGGAAATTCTCCAGACCATGGGCTTCCGCACCTTCGTGCCGCTGGTCGCGGCCTGCCCCGGATGCGGCCGCACCACCTCGACCGTGTTCCAGGAACTGGCGCGCGACATCCAGTCGTTCATCAACGACGAAATGCCGAGCTGGAAGACGCGTTATCCCGGCGTCGAGCAACTCAACGTCGCGGTGATGGGTTGCATCGTCAACGGTCCCGGTGAATCCAAACACGCCGATATCGGCATCTCGCTGCCCGGCACGGGCGAAACTCCGGCGGCCCCGGTGTTTGTCGACGGCGAGAAATTCCGCACCCTGCGCGGCCCCACCATCGCGGCCGATTTCAAGGCATTGGTGATCGACTATATCGAGCAGCGTTATGGCGGGACCGGAGCCAAGGCGCCGGCCGTGACGGCGGCGGAATAGTTCAGCAAGAATCTCAGGATGAATGGCCCGCTGTCACAGCGGGCCATTTTTTTCGCGGTTGTCGATCACGGCTTCTTCCAGATCGAGATCGCGTTCGATGCGGCGGCGGGTTTCGTCGGTAATTTTTCCCTCTTGCAACAGCCGGTGCAGGCAGAGCCGCTCGATTGTGATGATTTCGCGGACCAGCGAGGCGCCTTGCGTCGCGGGTGTGAACTGGCCCTCCTCCCGTGGCGGTTCAGGCAGCGCACGCATGCGCGTCTCGTGACGCGCCTCGAGAAACCGGGCGAGCCCTTCGGGCAGATCGCGTTCCTTGATGATCTTGTCGAGCGAGCCGCGCGCGGATTCCAGGATTTCCCGCCGTGCGGCGATCTCCGCTTCGCGTTCATGGACCGCTTCGCGCTGCCCGTGCGCCGGCAAGCCGAGAGCCTTGACCAGCATCGGAAGCGTCAACCCGATTCCGACCAGGGTGAAAGCAATGACACCGAAGGTGATCAGCAGGATCAGGTCGCGGTGCGGGAAATCCTGCCCGTTCGGCAGCGTCAGCGGCAACGCCAGCGCGACCGCGAGCGAGACGACGCCGCGAATGCCGATGAAGCCGATCACGACGATATATTGCCAGGGCGGTTTGGCGTCGCGCTCCGCAAATCGCTTGCTGACGACGCGCGGGAGGTAGGTGCCGGGGAAAACCCATAAAAAGCGCGCGATGACGACGATCGCGGAGATGATCGCGATGGCGGTGAGGATTTCCGGGATCGGCAGCGCCCTGGATTTCTCCATCAGCAGCCGCAACTGGAAACCGATCATCAGGAACAGCACGCCCTCGATCAGCCAGATCACGAAGTCCCAGAAGAAGATGCCCTGCAGGCGTGTCTTGGATGAAATCAGCAACGGGCCGTTCCAGCTCACATAGAGGCCGGTGACGACGGTGGCGATCACGCCGGAGCCATGGAAATGCTCCGGCACCCAGAAGGCGAGATAGGGTGTGAGCAGCGACAGCGAAATTTCCACGCGGGGATCGCGTGCCCATTGCCGCAGCCGCAGACTGAGCCAGCCGACCGCGATGCCGAACACGATCTCGCCGGCGATGATCGCAACAAAGGTCTCGGCGGCAGGCGCGAGCGAGAACGCTCCGGTGGAGACGGCGAGCACCGCGAACCGGTACAGGATCAGCGCGGTCGCGTCGTTGGCGAGGCCTTCGCCTTCGAGAATCACCAGAATGCGATGCGGCAGTTTCAGGCGCCGCGCGATGGCGAGCGGCGCGACGACGTCCGGTGGCGACACGATTGCGCCCAGCACGAATCCGACGCTCCAGGGGAATCCGAGCGCATAGTGCGCCGCGGCCGCGACCAGCACCGTCGTAAAGATCACGCAGCCGATTGCGAGCAGGCCGATCGGGCGCAGGTTGGCCTTGAACTCGCGCCAGCTCATGGCGACGCCGGATGAATAGATCAGCGGCGGCAGCACCAGCAGCAGCACGCCTTCAGGCTTCATTTCGATGCGGGGAAATCCCGGCAGGAATGCCAGCACGATTCCGGCGATCAGGAAGACGATGGCGGGCGCAACCGAAAGCCGTTTGGCAAGAACCGCGCAGATGCCCAGCGCGGTGAGCACGAGAAGGAAAGTGAGGAAAGTCGCGATCATGATGAGGTCATATGGCGCTGGCCGCGATGTTGATCATCAGGGCCAGCAGGGCGGTGTTGAAGATGAACAAAGGCGACCCCATGCGCCACCGCCGTCCGGCAGATGATCCGGCCGATGATCCCGACATCCGACACCTGCGCGGTCATGCCGATCTCCATGTGATCAGCAGCCGCGTGGTCAGGCCGTGCGATATCGGCAAGACCAGAAAGGAAACGACGCCGATGGCGAGGGGGATCAACAGCCGTGGCCGGGCAAGAACGATGCGAACCAGTTTCGGCTTCGCTTTGAAGCGGTGCAGGTAGAGATCAAGATCGCTCTTGCCAGCCATTGGCTTTCCGGATGTTTCGGCCGCCTCGTCAATTCTGCCGTTCGGCGACGAAGCGTGAGGCGGCGCGCAGAACGTCGCCCTTCGCACCGAACGGTGCGAGCGCGGCATCCGCTTGCTTGAGCAGATCGCGCACGCGCGCCTTGGCGCCGTCGATGCCCAGCAGTGTGACGAATGTGGTCTTGCCCGCGGCGGCGTCCTGTCCGGCCGGTTTGCCGAGCGCGGCAGCATCGCCTTCGACGTCCAGAAGATCGTCGGCGATCTGGAACGCTTCGCCGAGCGCGTGACCATAGGTATCGAGCGCGTCGTAATGCTCTTTCGAGGCCTGCCCGAGCAGTGCGCCGGCGATGCAGCCGTATTTCAGCAGCGCGCCGGTTTTCATCTGCTGCAGCTTGGCGACATCCGGCGGCTCGGGATCACCGAAGCGGCCTTCGCCGGCCAGATCCATGATCTGTCCGCCGACCATGCCGCCGACGCCGGCGGCGCGCGCCAGCGCACGGGTCAGCAGCAGGCGAACCGTCGGGTCCTTATGCACCTCGTCGCGGGTGACGATGTCGAATGCGAGCGTGAGCAGGCCGTCGCCCGCGAGGATCGCGGTCGCGTCGTCGAACTTCTTGTGCGAGGTTGGCCGGCCGCGGCGCAGGTCGCTGTTGTCCATCGACGGCAGGTCGTCATGGATCAGCGAATAGCAGTGGATGCATTCGAGCGCGGCGCCGACCATCAGCGCGCTCCCGCGCGGCACGTCGAACACGGCGGCGCTTTCAACAGCCAGGAACGGCCGCAGCCGCTTGCCGCCGTTGAGGCTCGAATAGCGCATCGCTTCCATCAAGCGGTGCGGCCGCAGAATTTCGCCGGACAGCGGAACATCCGACAGAAGCTGCGTCAGCAGCGTTTCGGTGTCCGCTGCGGTGGCGTCGAGCCGTTTCATGAAATCCTGAGGGGACGTGCCGGTGGTCATCAAAAGCTCCAAAACAACGCAAATTTCGGCGGACAATCGGTCATGACATCGCCCGCGTCAATTCCGCAAAGGCTGCCTTTTCCGGGGATTGGAAAAAACGGCAAGGCATGGTTTCTGCTCTTTGGGACCGCTGGAAAGTCTGTTCGGGGGCGTGAGGCGCGATGCGACGATTGATCCGTGCGGTGGTGCTGATTGTGCTGGGGCTGGTGCTGCTGCCCTATGCGCTGACGCCGCTTTACAGCATGGGCCATCCCGTCTCCACGTTGATGATCGGGCGCTATCTCACCGGCGAACCGGTAACCCGGACATGGGTCGATCTGAACGAGATGTCCGAGGCGTTGCCGCGTTCGGTGGTGGCCGCTGAGGACGCGAAATTCTGCTTCCATCATGGCATCGACTGGGATTCGGTCCGCGACATCATCGAGGATGCGCAGGATGGCGAAGTTGCGCGTGGCGGATCGACCATCACTCAACAGGTGGCCAAAAACCTGTTCCTCTGGCCGGGCCGCAGCGTGATCCGCAAGGCGCTCGAATTTCCGCTGGCGATGTGGATCGACCTTGTGCTGCCGAAAAAGCGCATTCTGGAGCTTTATCTGAATGTCGCCGAGCTGGGCCCGGGCGGCCAGTTCGGTGCGGAGGCTGGATCGCATTACGCCTTTGGCCGTCCGGCCTCGGCCCTGTCGCCTCGCGAAGCGGCGTTGTTGGCGTCGATCCTGCCCAACCCGGTCACCCGGAGCGCCCGGAATCCGGGGCCGGGGGTGCGGCGCATGGCAGGGACCTATGTGGTCCGGGCCCGATCCGCCGAAATCTCCGATTGCTGGGAGCGAAATCGCTGATATTTGGCCATTTTAACCCATTTTGGCGCTGCTTCCGGTCTGGATTTCACGGCAGCCTTGCTCTATAAGCGCGGCCTCAATCCGGATTTTTGGAGAGCCCCCGCCCGGCGGGTGAGCCTTTTATAGGACGACGATCCCATGGCCGTTCCACGCAGGAAAACCTCGCCGTCTCGCCGCGGCATGCGCCGCTCGGCGGACGCGCTCAAGAAGCCGACTTATGTCGAGGACAAGGATTCAGGCGAGCTGCGCCGTCCGCATCACCTCGATCTCAAGACCGGCATGTACAAGGGCCGCCAGGTCCTCAAGGTCAAGAAGGACTAAGTCCTGATTTCAGCGCGCTGCCGGTCCGGCAGCGCCGCTGTTGTCGCGATGTGGCAAGCGCGCGGTTGCGCGCCTTCACAAGAACGCCACAGACGCATGTGATGACGAGCGCATCACAGGATACTTCTCAGAGAGAGCCTGCCGACGATGATCGGTTTTCCGCTGCTTCTGATTCCGTTCGCGATCTACAACATCTTCGTCTTTCTGATGCCGGGCGTGGCGTTCACCGCGCCGGTCACGACCGTGCCGTTGATGTCGGGTGTGCAGTGGACGCCGACATTCGGCGATGCGCTGCTTGCGTTGACGGCTGCGCTGTTGATGTTCGAGGTCATCAAGGCCGCGCGTCCCGGCGCGCGTTACCTGACCGATCATCTGTTGTCGCTGCTGGCCTCGGGCGCGGCGGTCGCTGAATTCCTGCTGCTGCCGCAATTCGGCACATCGACGTTCTTCCTGCTGGCCGTGCTGATGGCGGTGGAGTTTCTGGCCGGCGTCTCGATCGGATTCCGCAACCGTCACCGCCGTGCGCAGGCCGATGCCGAGCCTGTGCCCGCTCCCGCGCCGGCCGCCCCGGCTCCGGGGACGACCGCGCCGGTCAATCCCGCGCTGGCCGAGCCGGTGTTCGATCACATGCCGCAGGATGTGAAGCCGGTCGAGCCGGTCTTTCCCCCGCCGCAGTCAGCGCCCGAGATCGCGCCGAAGCCGGTTCCGACGCTTGCGGTGGTTCGTTCGTCCGACAGCATGACGCCTGCGCCGGAGCGAAAGCTCTCCGACTGGACCGTCAACGATCTTGTGTCGGATCACACGCCCGATAACGCGGCCGGGCCGCAGCCGAAGCCCTGAGCCGCTTACACGCTCTGCGACACCACTTTGCCGAATGACGGGACGCCCTTCGCCGTGGCGCGGCCATAGACGTCATGGGCGATCGCGGGTGTATCCCGCCGCAGCGGCCGCGTCTGCGGAGCCTGCTCCGCCATCGCGATCAGATGCGCCACGAACGGTGCGCTCGGCCGGGACGAATAGCGCTCAGTAGCCCGGTGAGGATTTTCCAGCGGAACCAGCGCGCGGCTGGGGATCACTGCCTCGGCCTGCGCGGCGATATCCGCGCCGGGTCGCGTTGTCTGGCCGACCCCTGCCGGGGACGTGGTGCTGGACACGATCATTGCGGGCGCCTCGCCTGTCTCATTTTGGGACGCTATGCGTCTTCTTCACAAGACATCGCAAGGGCCGTGCCGGACATCGTTGGCAACACGTTACCAGTTTGCGGATATTGGAAACAAAGCGCTTTGGCGGATTGTTCAGGAAATGGGCCTAGGCTGATGCGGCGCCGGACCACTACTCTGGGTCCAGCGAATCATTCACGCCGTCTCAGAACGAGGCACCTTTGACAATCGCACCTGTCCCGGCCTCGTCGTCATTGCCCGGCTCTGTCGCATCCAGCGGCCCGGTCTCCCTTGGTATGAATCCTGCCGAGAACGATCTTCTGGCCACCCTCGGTCAGGCGAGCTTTTCATGGGACATCGCCAGCGACACGCTGCGCTGGAGCGGCAATGCCGCCGCCGTTCTTCGGGACATTCCGCCTTCGGCCCTGACGAAGGCGGGCGAGTTCTCCAAGCTGATCGAGCCCTCGCGCAGCATCCGCAACGATGCGGTCCTGAACGCGACCGCTGCCGACAGCGGCGAGGGCGTGCCCTACCAGATTGAATACGGGGTCCGCGCCAGTACGTCCGCGCCGGTGCTCTGGATCGACGAGTGCGGCCGCTGGTTCGCCGGCGCGGATGGAAAGCCGGCGCTGGTGCGCGGCATCGTCCGCATCAACAACGAGCGTCATGCTCGCGACGAACAACTGCAGAAACTGTCGCAGGACGACCCGCTCACCGGCACGCTCAACCGTACGCGCCTCATTGCCGCGCTCGCCGAGGCGATCGAGGAAGCCAGCCGTTTCCGTTCGTCCTTCGCATTCATGCTGGTCGGAATCGACCATCTTGCCCAGATCAATGACGCATTCGGATACGAGGTCGCCGATCAGGTCATTCTCGAAGTCGCTACGCGCATTCGTGCGCGGCTGCGCGGGGGAGATGTGATCGGCCGCTTCTCGGGCAACAAGTTCGGGCTGATCCTGAAGAACTGCTCGGTTGACGATATGCACGTCGCCGCGGAACGGTTTCTCGCGGGCATCCGCGATGAGGTGGTGCCGACACGCTCCGGCCCGGTGGCGCTGACCGCGTCGATCGGCGCGATCAATGCGCTGCGCCACGCCAGCACGGCGGAAGAGGCGATGAGCCGGACGCAGGAGGCGCTCGATCTCGCCAAGGCGCGGCGGCGCGGCACGCTGATGGTGTGGCGGCCGAATGTCGAGCGCGAGGCGCAGCGCCGCGTCAACATCCGCGTCACCGACGAGATCGTCACCGCTCTGAACGAGCGCCGGATCGTGATGGCCTATGAGCCGGTCGTGTCCACGGTCTCGCGCCAGCCGGCCTTCCACGAATGCCTGGTGCGGATGCGGCAGGAAGACGGCGAGTACTCGCTGTCGCCGGACATCGTTCCGGTGGCCGAAAAGCTCGGCCTGATCCGGCTGGTGGATCACCGTGTGCTCGAGCTTGTGGTTGCGGAACTTGCGGAAGCGCCGCAGGCGCAACTCAGCCTCAACATCTCGCCCGACACGACCATGGATCCGGACTGGTGGGCCAGCATCGAATCCCTGATGCGGACTCATCCCGGCGTCGCCGAACGGCTGATTGTGGAAATCACCGAGACGGTCGCCATTCAGGATCTGGACGACGTTCGCGGCTTTGTCACGCGGCTGAAGAATTTCGGCAGCCGCATAGCCATCGACGATTTCGGCGCGGGCTATACGTCATTCCGCAATCTGCGGAAACTGGGCGTGGATATTGTGAAGATCGACGGCGCCTTCGTGCAGAACATCGCGCGCTCCGCTGATGACCGCGCCTTTGTACAGACGCTGATCGACCTCGCACACCGGCTTGGTATCAAGACCGTTGCCGAATGGGTGCAGGATGATGAATCCGCCGCGCTGCTGCAGGGATGGGGATGCGATTACATCCAGGGCCGGCTGACAGGACTTGCGTCTCTGACCAAGCCATGGGCGGCGGGTGCAAGCACGCCGCTGCAGGGCGCGAAGCCGATTGCCGCCGCGGCGGGCGACTAAACAACCCTTAAATAAAATGCGGCGGCAAATCTGCCGCCGCAAAAAAGATTCTCAGAGCGAGACTGGCCTTTAGGCCTAGCCCTTGCTCTCGGTTTCGCGCGACATCCGCTCAAGACGATCCTGCATCTCCTTCATCTGACGCTTGAGATCGTCGATGTCGGCCTCGGCCGGTTCGTTCGCCGTCGGAGGCGATTCGGATGACGGTGTGTCCTTGCGCAGCGGCGCGCCGAACGGCTTGAACATCGCGAAGGTGCGCTCGAACATTTCCATGTTGCGGCGGACGTGTTCTTCCAGCGGCGCGAACGGCGTGTTGCTGAACGTGTTTGTCATCTGCTTGCGGAACTTTTCCTGTTCGCGCGTCAACGTCTCGATGGATTGTTCGAGATACTTCGGCACCACCATCTGCATGCTGTCGCCGTAGAAGCGGATCAACTGGCGCAGGAACGTGGTGGGCAGCAGGTTCTGGCCTGCCTTGTTTTCCTGCTCGAAAATAATCTGGGCCAGCACCGAACGGGTGATGTCGTCACCGGTCTTCGCATCATAGACAAGGAAGTCTTCGCCATCCTTCACCATGGCGGCCAGATCCTCGAGTGTGACGTAGGTGCTGGTGCCGGTGTTGTAGAGGCGCCGGTTGGCGTACTTCTTGATCGTAATCGGCTGGTCGGATTTTGCCATGGACTCACTACCTAGATGAGGGAAGCCAGCGGACGGCGCCGGGGGCAGTGCAAACAATGCATCGCAATAAACTAAGCACTTTCAGGCGGGTACGGCTACCGTTTTGTGCAGGACGGTTAATGTCGGGGCAGGACCGGGTGGCGGAACTGCCCAAGGGGAAGCCATGGGGCGGCCAGAATGCCCTTTGGCCGATTGACAGGGCGGGGCTAGGTTAACAGGATACGCCCAAGGCCAGCCGGGCGTCCGGCGGCTTCCCCGCGGCCTCATAAGGTCCCCTCGACTTCTAATATCAGGAGATGTCCATGTCAGACGATGTCGTCATCGTCAGCGCTGCCCGCACCGCGGTTGGCTCTTTCAACGGCGTATTTGCCAATACGCCCGCCCACGATCTCGGCGCGGTGGCCATCCAGGCCGCGCTGGCGCGCGCCGGGGTTGAGCCGGAGCGCGTCTCAGAAGTCATCATGGGGCAGATCCTGACCGCTGCGCAGGGCCAGAACCCCGCCCGGCAGGCGTCGATCAAGGCCGGCATTCCGGTGGAGAGCCCGGCCTGGGGCGTCAACCAGTTGTGCGGCTCGGGCCTGCGCACGGTCGCGCTCGGTTACCAGGCGATCCTCAACGGGGACTCGGACATCGTGGTCGCCGGCGGCCAGGAATCCATGAGCATGGCGCCTCATGCCCAGTATCTGCGCGGCGGCGTCAAGATGGGCGGCGTCGAGTTCATCGACACCATGATCAAGGACGGTTTGTGGGATGCCTTCAACGGTTACCACATGGGCAACACCGCCGAGAACGTGGCGCGGCAGTATCAGATCACCCGTCAGCAGCAGGACGAGTTCGCCGTCGGCTCGCAGCAGAAGGCGGAAGCCGCGCAGAAGGCCGGCAAGTTCAAGGACGAGATCGCCCCTTTCACCATCAAGACCCGCAAGGGCGATGTTGTGGTGGACACCGATGAGTATCCGCGCCACGGCGCGACGCTCGACGCCATGGCCAAGCTGAAGCCTGCTTTCGAGAAGGAAGGCACCGTGACTGCCGGCAGCGCCTCGGGCATCAACGACGGCGCCGCTGCGCTGGTGCTGATGAGCGCCAAGCAGGCCGCCAAGGAAGGCCGCACCGTGCTGGCCCGCATCGCGTCGTGGGGGCAGGCCGGCGTCGATCCCAAGATCATGGGCACCGGACCGATTCCGGCGTCGCGTGCCGCGCTCAAGAAGGCCGGCTGGAATATCGCCGACCTCGACCTGATCGAAGCCAACGAAGCCTTCGCCGCGCAGGCCTGCGCCGTGAACAAGGATCTCGGCTGGGATACGTCGAAGGTCAACGTCAATGGCGGCGCGATCGCCATCGGTCATCCGGTCGGCGCATCGGGCGCGCGCGTGCTTGTCACACTGCTGCATGAAATGCAGAAGCGCGATTCCAAGAAGGGCCTCGCCACGCTGTGCATCGGCGGCGGCATGGGCATTGCACTCTGCGTTGAGCGCTAGAACCGTCTGAACGCACTGCACAATACAAAAACAAAATGCCCGGCAGTTTGCCGGGCATTTTTTCTTGCTGTTATTGCAAATGGCCTGAATACTTGCCGTCCAAAAACACGTCACTGAAGTTCGGAGGGAATACCTGATATGGCACGCGTGGCATTGGTTACAGGCGGAACGCGCGGCATCGGAGCTGCGATCAGCAAGGCTTTGAAGGCTGCCGGCTACAAGGTTGCGGCAAGTTATGCCGGCAACGACGACGCCGCGGCGAAGTTCAAGGCCGAGACAGGCATTCCCGTTTACAAGTGGGACGTCGCGTCGTTCGACGCCTGCGCGGACGGCGTGAAAAAGGTCGAGGCGGAGGTTGGGCCGATCGACGTGCTGGTCAACAACGCCGGCATCACCCGGGACGTGCCATTCCACAAGATGTCGCTCGACCAGTGGAATGCGGTGATGAACACCAATCTCGGCTCCCTGTTCAACATGACCCGTCAGGTGATCGAGGGCATGCGCGGCCGCAAGTTCGGGCGCATCATCAACATTTCCTCGATCAACGGCCAGAAGGGGCAGTTCGGCCAGGTCAACTATTCGGCGGCGAAGGCCGGCGATATCGGCTTCACCAAGGCGCTTGCGCTGGAGAACGCGCGCGGCGGCATCACCGTGAACGCGATCTGCCCGGGTTACATCAACACCGAAATGGTGCAGGCGGTGCCGAAGGATGTGCTTGAAAAGAATGTGATCCCGCAAATTCCGGCTAATCGCCTCGGCGAGCCCGAGGAAATCGCACGCGGCGTGGTGTTCCTCGCGTCCGACGACGCCGGTTTTGTCACCGGCTCGACGCTGACCATCAACGGCGGACAATACCTGCAGTAAGGGGCGATCCCGCGGCAGCGGGAATTCGCCAAATACTATAGCGTCGTCGCGGATTGAATGGCATTGATCCGCGATGACGACCTCCACCGCTACGCTTGTCGGCCTCACCGCCATTGTGATGTGGTCGCTGCTCGCCGCGCTCACCGTCGCGACGGGCCGCGTTCCGCCCTTTCAACTGCTTGCGATGACCTTCGCCATCGGCGCCTGCGTCGGCCCGCTGACATGGTTGTGGCGGCCATCGGCGATTCGCGCGCTGCGGCAACCTTTGTTGGTATGGCTGGTCGGGATCGGTGGTCTGTTCGGCTATCACGCGCTGTATTTTCTGGCGCTGCGCCTTGCGCCTCCGGCTGAAGCGGGACTGCTCAACTATCTCTGGCCGCTTCTCATCGTCTTGCTGTCGTCGCTCCTGCCGGACGAACGGCTGGCGCCGCATCACATTGTCGGCGCGGCGCTCGGCTTCGCGGGCACGATCCTTCTGTTCGTTGGCAATGGCAGCGCCGCGCCCGACCCGGCGCATATTCCCGGGTTCATCGCCGCCTTTGTCGCCGCCTTCGTCTGGGCCGGTTATTCCGTGATGTCGCGCAAGCTCGCTGCGGTGCCGACCGACGCGGTTGCGGGATTCTGCCTCGCGACGGCGGCGCTCGCGGCGATCTGCCACGTCGCGCTGGAGGCGACAATCTGGCCGGAGACCACGATGCAATGGCTCGCTATTCTCGCGCTCGGGATCGGCCCGGTCGGCATCGCATTCTTTGTCTGGGACATCGGCATGAAGCGCGGCGATATCCGCGTGCTGGGCGCAGCCTCCTACGCGACGCCGGTGCTCTCCACCGCGTTTCTCATCCTTGCAGGCTTTGCCAGGCCGACAGCGACACTTGCCATCGCTGCGGCTTTGATTGCAGGCGGCGGGCTGATCGCAGCGAAGGACATGATCGCCGGACGGACGAAGGCCTAGAGTGCTCAACTTGGCCTAAAGCGGGCGATGCATGGTTCGGTTTACCTCTCCCGTGGGGAGAGGGAGCACATTGCGGATGTCGCGATGTCCGTCAGGATAAATCAGGCTAGCGCGGGCGCCAGCCCGGCGGTGCAAGCTCGAAGGTTTTGAAATCGAATCCGGGCGCGACGGTGCAACTGACCAGCGTCCAGTCGCCGGTGCTGGCGGCAGCCTGCCAGGCATGAGCCGGCACGATGGCCTGCGGCTGTTCGCCCGCCGCCAGATGTGCGCCGAGCCGGATGGTCCGTTGGCCGCTGTCGTTCGCGATCTTCAGATCGAGCGCATCACCCGCGTGATAATGCCAGATCTCCACCGCATCGACGCGGTGCCAGTGCGACCGCTCTCCGCGCGCCAGCAGAAAATAAATCGCGGTCGAGGCGGCGCGACCGCCGTCAACGGTGCGCGCGTCGCGAAAGGTCTCGCGATAGTGCCCGCCCTCGGGATGCGGCTGCAGCCCGAGGCGCGCGATGATCTCGCTGGCCGTGAGCGCGGAGAGACCGCTCATTACGATTTATTCTTGCGTTCGCGAATTTCGCCGAACACATCGGCGGGGCTCTTGCCGGTCATGCCGAGTGCTGCCGCGACCGACGGCACGTCGGCGCGCAGGAAGGTGTTGGCTTCTTTTTCGTCGCGCATCAGGGTCGGGATCGTCGGCTGGTTCGCCGCGCGCAGCTTGGCCACTTCCTCGGCGCGCGCCTTCAGCGCAGGATTGTCCGGCTCGATGCCGAGCGCGAACTTGACGTTGGAAGCGGTGTATTCGTGGCCGCAATAAATCCGCGTATCGTTGGGCAGCGCGCGCAGCTTGAGCAGCGATTCCCACATCATCGGATAGGTGCCCTCGAACACGCGGCCGCAGCCGATCGAGAACAGTGTATCGGCGCAGAACAGCGCGCGATCGTCATCGAACATGTAGCTGATGTGGTCGAGGGTGTGACCCGGCGTCTCCAGCACCCGCGCTGTCAGATTGCCGACCTTGACGGTCTCGCCTTCCTTGACACGCAGGTCGACATCGTGAATCGCCGCTTTCTTGTCGAAGGGGGCGACAACGCGGCATTTGTACTTCGTCTTGAGTTCGACGATGCCGCCGACGTGGTCGGCATGGTGATGCGTCACCAGGATATCGGTCAGTTTCCAGCCTTCGCGCGCCAGCGCCGCGATGATCGGGGCGGCTTCGGGCGCGTCGATTGAAGCAGTGGCGCCAGTGGCAGGATCGTGAATGAGATAGCCGAAATTATCGGACAGACAGGGGAACACGCGAATCTCGGCAGCCATGATATCTCCATTCATCGAGGGCGGTTCAGGGTAACACGCCTGCGATGACGAGTGAAATGCGTTAACGCTGGCGCGGAATGGCCTTGCAGCCGCTGCACGCTGCTGCTCGTTCGTGCTAGATTGAAGCCATGACCATCGACGTCATTGACCTCCGCAACTTCTATTCGCAGCGCCTTGGAACGGTGGCACGGCGGCTGATCAATCGCGGCATCAAGCAGCACTGGCCGCATGCGGACGGCCTGCGCGTGGCGGGGCTTGGCTACCCGACGCCCTATCTCGGCTTGTTTCGCGAGGATGCCGAGCGCTGCATCGCGCTGATGCCCGCCGCGCAGGGCGTGCTGAAATGGCCGACGGCGCGGCCCACGCTGTCCACCTTGGTGGATCAGTTTTCACTGCCGCTGGCGGATGCGGCGGTCGATCGCATTCTGCTGGTTCATGCGCTGGAAATATGTGACGACCCCGAAGGGCTGCTGCGCGAGGTATGGCGTGTGCTGGCGCCTTCGGGGCGGATGATGGCGATCATTCCAAATCGCCGCGGCGTCTGGACTCGGACCGACAGCACGCCGTTCGGTCATGGCCGTCCCTATTCACGCTCGCAGATCACGCAGTTGCTGCGGCAGACATGGTTCACGCCGACCGCATGGGGCGAAGCGCTGTTCGTGCCGCCATTCCAGAATGGATGGGTCCTGCGCTCGGCGATGGCCTGGGAGCGGATGAGCGCGGCGGTGTCATCGCCGTTCGCAGGTGTCCACATCGTCGAGGCGTCGAAGCAGGTCTATCGCGCGATCCCGGCGCATCGTGAACGCACGCGCCTGATTCCATCAATGCCGCCCGTCTTTGTGCCGACCCCAACGCGGCGCGACGATCATCCAGTGACCCGTTGACTTCACGCTTCAAAAAAAGGCCCGCCGGAGAATGATTCGGGCGGGCCTTTTTGAGGTCTATTGATGCGGCTTACTCGCCTGCGGTTTCCGCCGGAGACGGCGCTGCGCCCTCGGGGCGCGGACCGGGCGGACGGCGGCGGCGGCGATGACCGAAGCGCTCGCCGCGAGGGCTGCCTTCCTCGCCGTTGTTGCCGTTCGGCTGCGGCTGTGCGCCGCCGGTGATGAACGATGGAAGGCGATCGACGTGATCGTTCTCCGCGGGCTGTACGGATGGCTGCGGCGGCTGCCGGTTGTCGCGGTCACGATCGCGGAAGTTCTGTTCGCGCGGCTGCTGCTGCTCGCGCGGATAGGGCTGCTGCTCACGCGGCTGGAATTGCTGCTGCTGAGGCACAAAGCCGGGCTCCGCGCCGAAGCTCGAATAGCCGTCGGCGTCGTCGCCGTTATCGTCGAGCGAATCGCCCTCGGGCCGCTGCATCGGCTGCTGTTGCTGCGGCTGGCTCTGGCGGAACTGTTCCTGCGCGGCGGCGATCAGGCGGAAATAGTGCTCGGCGTGCTGATAATAGTTCTCGGCGGCGACCGGATCGCCGGAGGAGCGCGCATCGCGCGCAAGCTGCAGGTACTTTTCCGCGATGTGGGATGCGGTTCCGCGAATCTTGATATCCGGTCCGTTCGACTCGAACACCCGGGTCATCGGGTTCTGGCCGCGCCGGTTGTTGTTATTGTTATTATTGTTGTTGTTCCGGCTGCGCATGCGCTTGTTGTTGTTCGGGCCGTTTCTCATGTGGTGCCTTTTACCGATTCTGAATCGAGGTGAAGGAAGTACGGACACGGCGCGAAGCAGTCGCGCGCGTGGCGATACCGTCAAAAGTCAGTCCGTGAGTGCCGTAAGTCGCGTTCAACAAGGACGCGTTCTCCAAATGCCCGAAGGCAATGAGCCATTGGGCCGGATCAGCCTGAGCCAACAGGCGCGATGTTCTGCAGTTGAGTGTACAAGCGCAATATCAGGCTTTCGTTCGCTTCGCGGTCCCGAGCAGCGCAGCTCTTTCAGCCTTCGCGCTCGCCATGACCAGCCTTTTTGGAACCTTTCACCCGGTGGGCTCCCTCGCGGGATTTCCGGCTTCCACCCGCCATTTCTGAACGGGGGCCAATGCCCTGAACCGATGTTGTGGCCGGAACGTAGTCGCTCCGGGCCGATATTCCAAGAGGTTTTTTCTGGCCCACGCCCCCTTTAAATGGCCGCTTTTCGCCCCATGACCGCCCGGTGAATACCGCCGAAATCGGCCTTGGGTGGATGCGAAAGGGTTAATCCCGCCTGCCGTATCAAGGCGCTCACATCGGCGCTCTGGCCGTCCCCCACCTCGAAGACGAGAACGCCTTGAGGGGTGAGCAGGGAAGCCGCCTGCGGCGTAATCGCGCGATAGGCATCGAGGCCATCGGCGCCGCCGTCGAGCGCCAGACGCGGATCATAATCGCGCACGTCGCGGTCGAGTTCTGCGATCTCCGTAGAGCGGATGTAGGGTGGATTCGACACGATCAGATCGAACGGGCCGGTCAGCGCCGCAGCATAGCTGCATTGAATGAATGACGTCCGGTCAACGAGCCCCAATCGCTGGGCGTTGAGACGGGCGGTGGCGAGCGCATTCTCGCTGATGTCGGTGCCGATTCCCGTTGCGGCAGGCAGTTCGGAGAGCAGCGCAAGCAGGATCGCGCCGGACCCGGTGCCGATGTCGGCGATGCGCAGCGGCTTCGCCGCAGCAGAATCCGCTCGGATCATCTCAAGCGCGGCGGCGACGATGGTTTCGGTATCGGGGCGGGGAACAAGTGTCGCGTCCGACAGCCGCAGATCGAGCCCCCAGAATTCCTTATGGCCGAGAATGCGCGCAACCGGCTCGTGCGCAAGACGTCGTTGCGCGAACGAAGCAATGATATCCGCCTCGTCGGCGGTGACCGGTCGCGCCGCCTGAACCGCAAGGCCGGTATGATCGAGATTGAGCGCCGCGCCGATCAGAAGCCGCGCATCGAGTTCGGGCGAGTCGATGCCGCCGGCCTTGAACTGCGTTGCCAGTGCGCGCCGCGCCGCCTCGACGGTCAGTCCGGCGAGCGGGGCGTTGCTGCTCACGACACGCCGCCCTGTTCGGCAAGCAGCTTGGCCTGATGCTCGGTGGTCAGCGCATCGACCAATTCGCCGAGCGCGTCGCCGGCGATCACCTGCGGCAGTTTGTAAAGCGTGAGATTGATGCGGTGATCGGTCACGCGGCCCTGCGGGAAATTGTAGGTGCGGATGCGTTCGGAGCGGTCGCCGGAGCCGACCTGACCCTTGCGCTCGGCGGAGCGTTCGGCATCCACCCGCTGCCGCTCGGCGTCGTAGATGCGCGAGCGCAGGATGTTCATCGCGCTGGCGCGGTTCTTATGCTGCGAGCGGCTGTCCTGCATCATCACCACGGTGCCGGTGGGAATATGGGTGATGCGGATCGCGGACTCGGTCTTGTTGACGTGTTGTCCGCCTGCGCCCTGCGCCCGCATGGTTTCGATCCGCAGATCGGTGTCCTTGATCGCGACATCGACCTCTTCTGCTTCCGGCAGCACCGCGACCGTCGCCGCCGAGGTGTGAATGCGGCCTTGTGTTTCGGTGTCAGGCACGCGCTGAACGCGATGCACGCCGGATTCAAACTTCAGTCTGGCGAACGCGCCGCGTCCCTGGACCTCGGCGATGATTTCCTTATAGCCGCCCATGGTGCCCTCGGAGGCCGAGATCAGATCGACCTTCCAGCCCTGCAGCGATGCAAAACGCTCGTACATGCGGAACAGGTCGCCGGCGAACAGCGAGGCTTCATCGCCGCCGGTGCCGGCGCGGATTTCCAGCACCACGTTGCGCTCGTCCATCGCATCCTTGGGCAGTAGCGCGATGCGAATATCCTGCGCGAGTTCGTCGCGGCGGGCTTCGAGTTCCGGCCGCTCGCTCTCCGCCATGGACCGCATCTCGGGGTCCGTCGCGGTGTCCGCGATCAACGCGTCGATGCCGCCGATTTCGTCCACCGCCGAGCGATAGGCCTTCACGGCATCGACCACAGGCGTCAGCTCGCTCAACTCGCGGGTGATACGGACATAGGTTTCCGAATTCACCTGGCCGAGCAATTCGGCTTCCAGCGCGGCATGACGCGCCAGCAAGGTATCGAGTTTTGATTCGGGTAGTGCGGTCATGAGCTTTGTTCGGCGGGAATGGATTCAAAGGCGGACGTCAGTTCGTTTCTGAGCGTCGCTACAACGAAAGCCCTTCGGCTTCGGCGAATTCCATCAACTTGGCGCGGATCGACACGCTGCCCGCCGGCGCATCCAGCAGCGGCATGATCATCGCTTCGGCCTTCTTCGCGTCGAGATCCAGGATCAGCGCCTTGACAGGGCCGTGCGCGGTCGCCGACAGCGACAGCGAGCGGTAGCCCAGCGCGATCAGCACCAGCGCGCCGAGCGTCTGCGACGCCATTTCGCCGCACAGTGAAACCGACTTGCCCGCCGCGTTCGCTTTTCGCGCGATGTCCCTCAGGGCGCGCAGGATCGGCGCGGACAGCGTGTCGAAGCGCTCGCTGACCCGCGAATTGCCACGGTCCACCGCGAACAGGAACTGGAACAGGTCGTTCGAGCCGACCGAGATGAAATCGACCCGCTTGAGCAGTTCGTCCATCTGATAGAGCAGCGCCGGAACCTCGACCATGGTGCCGACATCGACGCGCTCGGGCAGGGTGTGCCCGTGCTGGCGCAGATAGGTCAGTTCGCGCTCGATCACGAGCTTGGCCTGATCGAATTCATCGACCTGCGAGATCATCGGGAACATGACACGCAAATATCTGCCCGAAGCCGCACGCAGCAACGCGCGAATCTGTCCGCGCAGCAAGCCGGGCCGGTCGAGACCGAGGCGTATCGCGCGCCAGCCGAGCGCCGGGTTTTCCTCGACGATGGTGTCCATATAGGGCAGCGCCTTGTCGCCGCCGATATCGAGGGTCCGGAATGTCACCGGCTTGTCGCCGGCGGCATCCAGCACCGCGCGATAGAGCGCAAGCTGTTCGCTGGTGCGCGGCAGACTTTGGCCGACCATGAACTGCAGTTCGGTGCGGAACAGGCCGATGCCTGAGGAGCCGGTGTCGTCGATATGCGGCAGGTCGATCACAAGGCCGGCGTTGATCATCAGGTCGACCGGCTGGCCGTCCTTTGTCACGCAGGGCTTGTCGCGCAATTCGCGATACTGCTCCTGACGCCGGGCTCGGAAGCGCACACGCTCGGCATAGGCCGACTGGATTTCATGCGACGGGCGGATGTAGATCGCGCCCGAGGTGCCATCGACGATGATCGCATCGCCGGGATCAGCGATGCCGGCGGCGTTCGGCACCTCGCCGACAGCGGGAATGCCCAGCGCGCGCGCCACGATGGACACGTGCGAGTTGGCGGTGCCCTCTTCCAGCACAAGACCGCGCAGCCGATTGCGATCGTAATCGAGCAGCGCCGCGGGACCCATCGAGCGCGCGATCAGGATCGCGTTGTCGGGCAACTGTTCACGCGAGGGTGCGTGATCTTGCCCCACGAGCTGGCGCATCAGGCGGTGGCCGAGATCTTCAAGATCGTGCAGGCGGTCGCGCAGATAGGGATCGGTGGAGCGCAGCATGCGCGCGCGTGTATCCGACTGCACGCGTTCGACGGCAGCTTCGGCGGTGAGGCCCGTCGCAACGGCTTCATGCAGCTTGTGCTGCCAGCCCTGATCGTTGGCGAACATCCGGTAGGCTTCGAGCACGTCGCGGTGCTCGCCGCCCTCCGCGACATCGCCGCGCTCCAGCATGCGATCGAGGTCCGAACGCAGCTTCAGGATCGCGGTATCCAGCCGCTTGAGTTCTTTCGGCAGGTCTTCGGCGATGTAGTTGGTGATGACGACGCGCGGCTCGTGCAGCACCACATGGCCGAGCGCGATGCCGTCGGAGAGGATCGCGCCGCTCTTGTGCAGCGAATGGCGCGCGGCTGGTTCCGCGCCGGGGCGAGCGATGGACGACAGTTCGCCCGAGGCGATCATTTCCGCGACCACCATGGCGGTGGTCTGCAGCGCCTCGACTTCTTCCTCGACGTAAGTGCGGTGGGCGCGATTCTGCACCACCAGCACGCCGAGCGTGTTGCCGGAGCGCAGGATCGGCACGCCGAGGAACGAGTGATAGATTTCTTCGCCGGTTTCCGGGCGATACGAGAACGCCGGATGCGACTGCGCGTTCGACAGGTTCAGCGGCGTGGCTTCGGACGCCACGAGGCCGACAAGGCCCTCATGGGCGTTCAGAACCGTCTGGTGGACGGCGTCGCGGTTCAGACCTTCGGTGGCGTAAAGCTCAAGGGTGTTGTCAACGCGCAGCACGTAGGTCGAACAGACCTCCGCCACCATATTGGCGGCGATCAGCACCACGATCTTGTCGAGCCGTTCCTGAGCGCTGACCTGTTCGGCCATCACCTCGCGGAGCCGTCTCAACAAGACGCGGGGGCCTCCCAGCGCGCTCCGCATCCGTTGACATCCTTACCCGCAATTCCAGCACGGCCCGCAACCGGCTGCGATAGCGTTAACTAGCAGTAAAATAACGACTTTTCAGGATCCGCGGGACCGTGAGGCCGGCTTTTGGACGTAGCAGACGGTCCACAACCGGAAGGCGCGGGCGCGGGTGCCCTGTCCTGAGGCTATATCGAATTGAGGCGCGTTTTGCCAAGCAAAACACTTGCCAAAAAATCCCCGCAGAAGACGCGAGGCGGTCCAGCAAACGACCTCGGCAAAATGCCGCGGCGGGGTGAAGGCGGGATCGGGCCTCAGGCCTGATCCAGCCCGTAAAGCGTGTGCAGCGTCCGGACCGCCAGTTCGGTATAGGCGGCGTCGATCAGCAGCGAGAACTTGATCTCGGACGTGGTGATGGCGCGGATGTTGATGTTGCGCTCGGACAGCGCCTTGAACGCCTGCGCGGCGACGCCGGCATGGCTGCGCATGCCGATCCCGATCACCGAGACCTTGGAGACGTCGGTCGCCGAATCCATCGCCTTGTAGCCGATCCTGTCCTTGGCCTTGGTGATGGTGTCCTTGGCGCGGGTGTATTCGGAGGCTGGCACCGTGAAGGTGAGGTCGGTATATTTGCCGTCCTCAGACACGTTCTGCACGATCATGTCGACATTGATGCTGGCGTCCGCCAGCGGCCCGAAGATCGCCGCCGCGATGCCCGGCTTGTCCTCGATGTGGCGCACGGAAATCTGGGCTTCGTCCTTCGAGAAGGCGATACCGGTGACGACCTGGCTTTCCATGATTTCCTCCTCGCTGCAAATCAGCGTTCCCGGCGGCGTGCCGTGGGGATCAATATCTTCCGGCTTGTCGAAGCTCGAGCGCACGAACACCGGGACGTTGTGAACCATGCCCAGTTCCACCGAGCGGACCTGAAGCACCTTGGCGCCGAGCGACGCCATTTCCAGCATTTCCTCGAAGGCGACCTTTTCCAGCCGCTTCGCCTTCGGCACCACGCGCGGATCGGTGGTGTAGACGCCGTCGACATCGGTGTAGATGTCGCAGCGGTCGGCATGGATCGCGGCCGCGATGGCAACGGCGGACGTATCGGAGCCGCCACGCCCCAGCGTGGTGATGCGGCCGGTTCCTTCGTGGATGCCCTGGAAGCCGGCGATGACCGCGACTTCCTTGCGCTCCTTGAAGCGCTTGATCAGTTCGGTGCCGTCGATGCCGGTGATGCGCGCGGAAGCATGCGCGTCGCTGGTCTGGATCGGAATCTGCCAGCCCTGCCATGAGCTGGCCTGGATGCCGAGCGCCTGCAGGGCGATCGCCAGCAGACCGGACGTCACCTGTTCGCCTGACGCCACGATGGCATCGTACTCGCGCGCATCATGCAGCGGCGAGGTCTCGGTGGCCCAGGCCACAAGCTCATTGGTCTTGCCGGACATGGCCGACACCACCACGGCGACGTCATGGCCTGCATCGACTTCACGTTTCACATGCTGTGCGACGTTGCGAATGCGCTCGATGTTGGCGACGGACGTGCCGCCGAATTTCATGACTAGGCGGCCCATGCTCTCTTTTCGCGACGAATGGCGCTGTCCCGGTTGAATTGGTTGCAATCACGGCCGCGCCGCGCAAAACGGCAGCATGGCCCCGAAAAGGCGGCTATACATACCCATCGGGTCCGGGGCAAGCAACACGGGACGGGAATGGGCCGCTATATCGACGATATCCTTCAGCCGGGTGAAAAGGTTTTGTATTCGACCACGATCCACGGGGTCATTTACGTGCCGGGGCTGGCCTGTCTGGCGGCTTCGGCGGCCTGCCTGGCGGCCTCCGGGGGCGGGGTGATCCTGCCGCTTCTGGCACTGAGCGCCCTCCTGGCGCTTGTCGGGGGCTTTCTGCTGTTCCGGGCCTGGTTCCAGCGCTGGACCACGGAAACCGACGTGACCTCCCTGCGGGTGGTGCACAAGGAAGGGTTTATCAAGCGCCAGACATTCGAGATGAGTTTGGATAAAATCGAAAGTGTCGACGTCAGCCAGAGCATCGCCGGGCGGATTTTTGGATGGGGAGATGTCACCGTTAATGGTGTCGGCGAAGGCACCAAGACGATAAAGATGATCGGCGCGCCGATCGAATTTCGCAACCACATCACGGCGCGCTAGTGCGTATTCCGCAAAAGTGGGTACCGGTTTTGCGATCAGAATACGCACAGGTTAAAAATGATCAGGCGCCTGATGATCGGTAGCGCCAAGCGGACAAGACCATCGGCATGACCACGAATTCTCCCTCTGCGTCCACGGTCGATCCCGGCGAAGTCGCACGGTTCTCGGAGTTGTCCGAGCAGTGGTGGGATCCCAAGGGCAAGATGGCCCCGCTGCACAAGATCAATCCGCTGCGGCTGACCTATATCCGCGATGCGGCGTGCCGGAAGTTCGACCGGAATCCGAAGAGCCTGAATTGCCTGTCGGGCCTGCGCATTCTCGACATTGGCTGCGGAGCCGGACTGCTCTGCGAGCCGCTGACGCGCCTCGGCGCGCAGGTGATCGGTGTCGATCCTTCGGCGACGAATATCTCGGTGGCAAAGCTGCATGCCGAGCGCGGGCATCTTTCCATCGACTATCGCTGCACCGCCATCGAAGAGATGGACCCGCGCGAGCGCTTCGACATCGTGCTGGCGATGGAAGTGGTCGAACATGTCGCCAATGTCGGCATGTTCCTCGACCGCTGCGCGGCGTTGCTCAAGCCGTCGAGCATGCTGGTGGCGTCGACCATCAACCGCAACTGGAAGAGCTTTGCGCTGGCGATTGTCGGCGCTGAATATGTGCTGCGCTGGCTGCCGCGCGGCACGCATCAGTGGGACAAGTTCGTCACGCCCGCCGAACTGACGCATCATCTTGAGCGCAACAAGCTCGCCATCAGCGATCAGGCCGGCGTGGTCTACAATCCGCTGGCGGATCGCTGGAGCATCTCGTCCGATATGGACGTGAACTATATGCTGGTCGCGGAAGCGGCGACCTAGGCTCATGTCCTTCGCAAGAGAGCATCTTGTTCAGTCGTCATGCCCGGCCTTGTGCCGGGCATCCACGTCTTCTCTTTTACAAACACGTCGTGGATGGCGGGGAGAAAAGGCGTTCACGCCCGTCTTCGACGGGCTATGCCCGGCCACGACATGAAGACATCATGACCCAGTTCGTCTGGCTCTGGATTCCCTTCACACTGCTCGCCGCGGCGGGGCAGGTCGTGCGCAACGCCATGCAGCGCGGGCTGACCGCGCAGCTCGGCACGCTGGGCGCGACCCATATCCGCTTTCTGTTTGGCTTTCCGTTCTCGCTGATTTTTCTCGGGCTGATCCTCGCCGTGAACGGCGACCGGCTGACATGGCCCGAACCCGGTTTCTGGGCGTGGCTGGTGGTGGGCGGCATGGCGCAGATTCTGGCGACCGCCCTGATGCTGATGGCCATGAACGAGCGCTCCTTCGTCGTGACCACGGCGTATCTCAAAACCGAGGCGATCCAGGCCGCGATCTTCGGCTTCGTGTTCCTGTCGGATCATCTCACGGTGCTGAAAGTCGCGGCCATTCTCATCGCCACCGTCGGCGTGGTGATTACGGCGCTGCGGCCCGGCGGCATGAAGGGATTTGGCGATCTCAAGCCGACGGTGCTCGGGCTTGTGGCAGCAGCCTTCTTTGCGCTTTCGGCGGTTGGCTATCGCGGCGCCATTCTCAATGTGACCGGCGTCAGCTTCGTCACCGCCGCCAGCGTCACGCTGGTGGCGACGCTGCTGATGCAGTCCATCGTCCTGTCGGGATGGCTGATCGTGCGCTCGCCGGGCACGATGACGGCAATCTTCCGGCTCTGGAAGCCGTCGATGTTCGCGGGCTTCATGGGCTCGTTCGCGTCGCTGTTCTGGTTTCTGGCTTTCGCGCTGACGGCGGCCGCCAATGTGCGCACGCTGGCGCTGGTCGAGGTCCTGTTCGCGCAGGCCGTCGCCTATTACTCGATGAAGCAGAAAATATCGCTGCGGGAAATTTCCGGCATCGCGCTGATCCTGATCGGCGTGGCGATGCTGGTGTCGGGCTAGTTCCTGTCGCCCGGCAGCACGGGAAGGGCTGCGACTTCGATGCCTTCATCGACCAGCGAACGGGCTTCGTCGGCGGTCGCTTCGCCATAGATCGCGCGCTGTTCGATGTCGCCGTAATGCATCTTGCGGGCTTCCTCGGGAAACTTCTTGCCGACGTCATCCGCGTTCTTGAGGACGTGGTCGCGCAGCTCCCGCAGCTTCGCAACAAGCTCGCGCTCCTGCGGTGCCATCACCAGCGATGTCGAAGCGGTATCTTCAACCGGCGCGGTGGCCACGGGTGCCGGTGCCGATTTCGACTTGCCCTTGCGCGCGATGCGCGGCGCCATGATCGCCTTGTCGACCTTGGTGGACTCGCACATCGGGCAGGCGACCAGCCCGCGCTTGTGCTGGCTGTCGTAGGCCGAGGAACTTTGAAACCAGCTCTCGAAGTGGTGGCCGCGCTCACAGCGCAGCGAATAGCGGATCATGCCGATCCTCGCACCAGATGTAGATAATCCGGACCGCCTTTCGGGTCCTTGAGGCCGAAACGGCGGCCATGCTGCAGCGACGGAATGCTCTTGCGCACCGCCTGAACCTTCGCCGGGTCGATCTTCGCCAGCACGACACCGGTGTCGGTGCTGTTGCCTTCCGCAAGGATTTCACCCCACGGATCGACGATCAAGGAATGACCATAGGTCTCGCGCCCGCTCTCATGCTTGCCGGCCTGCGCGGCGGCGAAGATGAAGCAGCCGTTCTCGATGGCGCGGGCCCGCAGCAGCGTGCTCCAGTGCGCTTCGCCGGTCCGCACCGTGAATGCGGACGGCACGGCGATGAAGGACGCGCCGGCTTCCGCGAGGGCGCGGTAAAGCGCCGGAAAGCGGACGTCGTAGCAGATCGTCAATCCGATCCGGCCCCACGGCAGGTCGGAGATAACGGCGGTTTCGCCCGGCTGATAGTTCGCGGACTCGCGGTAGCTCTCGCCGCCGTCGAGTTCGATGTCGAACATGTGGATCTTGTCGTAGCTCGCGAGGATGCTGCCGTCCGGCCCGATCAGGAACGAACGGTTGGCCGCGCGCTCCGGCGTGGCGCGCACCGCAATCGAGCCGATATGCAGATAGATGTTCAGCTCGCGCGCCAGCTCGCGATAGGCCTTGAGCGAACGGTCGTCTTCCTCGTTCGCCAGCAATTCAAACAGCGCCTTGCGGTTCTGTTGAATGATGTTGGTGACCTCGGGCGTCTGGACATAATCCGCGCCTTTGTCTTTGGCCTCGCGGATCAGCGCGATGCCCTGCTCGAGGCTTGTCTCGGGCAGCAGCGCGGTGCGCATCTGTACCATCGCCGCGGTGAAGGGTGCGCCGGCTTCAGTGCTCGCGGTCATGACGTCACCTTCTGACCGGCGAGCAGGCCATCGAGCCTGCCTTCGCGGTCAAGTGCATAGAGATCGTCGCAACCGCCGACATGCTGCTTGTCGATGAATATCTGCGGAAAGGTGGCGCCGCCATTGGCGCGCTGGACCATTTCGGCGCGCCAGTTGGGATCGACCGCGACATCGAACTCGGTGAAAGCTGCGTTTTTGCGCGTCAGCAGGGATTTGGCCGCGCTGCAATAGCCGCATCCGGGGCGCGTGTAGATTTCGACGAGGGCGGCCATGGTTTGCCTTTGCGAAAAGGGGAAGACCCTAAATTATATGGGGGTCTGAACGGTGTCCACAACCCGGGCGAACACCAGCACGTCCACGGACGCAGCCCTGGCCCGCAGCAGCGCGCGTGCGCAGGCGTCGACGGTGGCGCCGGAGGTCAAAACATCGTCAACCAGCACGATCCGGCGGCCCTGCACGGAAGATTTGCTCTCCGGAGGCACCTTGAACGCGCCCTGCACGTTGAGTGCACGGTCCGCCTTGGAAAGACCGACCTGTTGCAGCGTCGGGCGGACGCGCCGCAGGACATTTCCGATCACCGGCAGCCGCGCCGACTTGCCGATCACCCCTGCCAGTGCGCCCGACTGGTTGTAGCGGCGGCTCCAGCCGCGCCGCCAGTGCAGTGGCACCGGAACAAGGGCATCGGCGTCAGCGAGAAGTTCCTGACCGGCGCGGGCCATCCAGCGGCCCATGGCCGGCGCGAGATCGGTGCGATCCTGATACTTGAGCGCATGGACCATGGTGCGCGCCACCTCATCGTAGCGGACCGCGGCGCGGGCGCGCTGATAGGCCGGCG
>JACDJB010000759.1_pt1 | contig 29747 bp, 24 predicted proteins | sample 7454121 | NCBI WGS metagenome assembly JACDJB01 (sample SAMN14253290, study PRJNA609438) | sludge metagenome | isolation source: sludge after 25d culture with pyrite | collected 2018-12-20
CGGGCACGGGCGGCGCGAGGCGGGCCGCATCGGTGCGTCGTGGCGGCACCACCGACCCGGCGGCGAACAGGTCGGCGAGCACGGTCTGCCCTTGCTCGGGCTCGATCGGGCCGAGCTGTGCGACGGCGCGACCGTCGACCGACACCACCACTCGTTGGCCGCTGCCAGCGCGGCGCACGGCGGCCGCCAGGTCGGCTCGGAGCTCTCGTATGCCGATCATGTGTACACCAGTGTACGCACGTCGACTGGCGAGGCGGGGTACAGCCGTCACAAACTCTCGCCATGAACTTTGCCTTCACCGAAGAACAAGAAGAACTGCGCAAGACCGTCCGGGCGTTCCTCGAGGCCAAGAGCCCCGAAACCGCCGTGCGCGAGCAGATGGAAACCGACGGCGGCTACGACACTGCGGTGTGGGGCCAGATGGGCGAGCAACTGGGCCTGCAGGGCCTGGCGATCCCCGAGGAGTTCGGCGGGTCCGGCTACAGCTTCGTCGAGCTGGGCATCGTGCTCGAAGAGCAGGGCCGCGCACTGCTGTGTGCGCCGTTCTTCAGCACCGTCGTGCTGGCCGCCAACACGCTGCTGCACAGTGGCGATGCCGCCGCCAAGGCGGCGCACCTGCCCGGCATCGCCAGCGGCGAGACCATCGCCACCCTGGCCTTCACCGAGCCCAGCGGCAAGTGGGACGAAAGCGGCATCACCACTGTCGCGACCGCTGCCGGCGACGGCTGGACGCTGAACGGTGTGAAGAGCTTCGTGCTCGACGGACACACCGCCGGCCTCATCATCGTGGCCGCCCGCACCGACAAGGGTGTCAGCCTGTTCACCGTCGCTGGCGACGCCGCGGGCCTCACGCGCACCGCGCTGAGCACCATGGACCAGACCCGCAAGCAGGCCAAGCTCGAGTTCGCCAACACCCCGGCCACGCTGCTGGGCACCGAGGGCGACGGCTGGGCCGTGCTCAGCATGGTGCTCGACCTTGCCGCCGTCGGCCTCGCCGCCGAGCAGGTGGGTGGCGCCCAGAAGGTGCTCGAGCAGGCGGTCGAGTACGCGAAGGTGCGCGTGCAGTTCGGTCGCCCGATCGGTTCCTTCCAGGCCATCAAGCACAAGTGCGCCGACATGCTGCTCGAGGTCGAGTCGGCCAAGAGCGCGGCCTACTACGGCCTGTGGTGCGCCGCCGAGCAGAACGACGAGCTGCCCTCGGTGGCGTCGTTGGCCAAGGCCTACTGCAGCGAGGCCTACTTCCACGCCACGGCCGAGAACATCCAGATCCACGGTGGCATCGGCTTCACCTGGGAGCACCCGGCACACCTCTACTTCAAGCGGGCGAAGAGCAGCGAGCTGCTGTTCGGCGACCCCACCTACCACCGCGAGCTGCTGGCGCAACGGATTGGCATCTGAGTCTCTCGGTCGCTGCGCTCCCTCCGTTCCTCAGAAGGGATTGGACGGCCTCCGGCCGACTCAGCTGCTGTCGGGCTCACGGGGACCGTGTCGCCCGACCTGAACCAGGCCTTCGGGTTTCACTCTTCAGCTTCGCAAGACCCGGAGGGCTCCTCCGGGTCTTGCGTCGTTTTCAGGCTCTTTTCTTGGTGAGCCAGGTGACGAGGGGCTCTGTGCGGCGGATGTGCAGGCGGGGGCCCCAGTTGGAGTAGAGGAGGATGCAGTAGACGGCGCGGATGCCGTCGCGCCAGCCGATCTTCTTGCCTTCGTCGTAGGTGCGCCCGGCGTACCCCACGCCGACTTCGTAGATCCGCCAACCGCCGCGGGCGATCTTGGCGGTCATCTCCGGCTCGATGCCGAAGCGGTCCTCCTGCAACTCGAACGATTGCAGCACTTCTCGCCGGAAGGCCTTGTAGCACGTCTCCATGTCGGTGAGGTTGATGTTGGTGAACATGTTGGACAGCGTGGTGAGGAAGCGATTCCCCACCGAGTGCCAGTAGTAGAGCACCCGGTGGCCGTGGCTACCCAGGAAGCGGCTGCCGAACACCACGTCGGCCGAACCACGCAGCAAGGGCGCCATCATCTGCTCGTAGTCGGCAGGGTCGTACTCCAGGTCGGCGTCCTGCACGATCACGAACGGCTGGGTGGCGTGAGTGAACCCGCGGCGCAGCGCAGCGCCCTTGCCCTGGTTGGGCTGCTGGCTCAACAGGCGCACTCGTGGGTCGGTGACCGAACGAACGAGTTGCGCGGTGTTGTCGGTGGAGGCATCGTCGACCACGACCACTTCGGCCGTGTACGGCGACGCCAGCACGCGCTCGAGGATGAGCAAGATGGTGGCCTCTTCGTTGTACGCGGGCATCACCACGCTGAGGCAGGCCGTGGGTTGGGGCACGTTGCTCGCAGTCGACACGGTGCGACAACCTATCTTCGTCGCATCGGCCAGCAGCACAGCGCCGCCACTGCCAGCCACGCCAGCAGCATCAGCACCATCGCCGGTATCAGCCAGTCGGGCGAGTAGCGCAATTCGATGCGGTGGCGGCCGGCCGGCACCGCCACTGCCGCCCACACGCCGTCGACGGGCACCACAGCGGCTTCCTTGCCGTCGATCGTGGCCGTCCAGCCCTCGTCGAACTGCTCATCGAAGGCCACGACGGCCTGACGATCGAGCTGCACCTCGACCGAACGCTGCCCCGACCAGGCCGACGAGGACAGGAAGTGATCGGCCGTGCAGATGCCGGTGCACGATCGCACCAGATCGTCGGCCTCCACCAGGCCGATGTGCTCGTATCGGCTGCGAGCCGTGCGCAGCGCCTCGCTTGCCTCGGTCGGGCCGGCCACTCGCTGCGTCGTGTACCAGGCGGTGACGTCACCTTGCCAACTGGGGTTCTCGTACACCTGGAAGTAGCCGGTTCCGGGGCGCAGCACCCAGCCGGGGAGGCTGAGCTCGGCCGGCCCGCGCGCCGGGTCGTAGAGCACGAAGCGCACGCCGATGCGGGCGAAGGCGGCTGGGTCGAGCGCCGCCGGCAGCTGTGCCCCGAACACGGAGTCGTCGACCGTCGGCACTATCTGCTGCACGGCCGCGTGCCAGCGGCGACTGATGGCAACGCCGCCGTCGTACCCGTCGATCGACCGCACACCCGCGAGCGTGTTCGCGTTGGGGCGCAGGCCCGGCACCACGTACCGGCCGTCGAGATCGCCGTTGATGAGCTGCAGGGTGAGCCCCTGCTGTTGGGCCAGCCAGCGCTCGGTGGTACCGATCAGCTGTGACGTGTCGGTGATGTCCGCGTTGCCGGCGATGATCAGCCGTGTCATGGGCAGGCCCAGCTCGAGCACCGCCAGTGCGACGAGTAGCCCGGCAGCTCCCACTCGAACGAGATGTCGCGTCGTGAACGAGATCGTGACCACCATGCCGGCAGTCGCAACCCAGAGGAGATCGTTGCCGGCCCCACCACCCTGTGCTCCGACCGTCACCAGCACGACGAGGGCGGCGCCGACGGCGAGCACCGCGGCCCCGCCCGCTCGGTGAGTGCCGGTGCGCAGCCGGTCGATGCCCGCACCCGCGAGCACGATGAGGGCCATCACCAGCACCCAGTTCCAGCGCGCCGACACGCGAGGCTGATCGAAGCCGGGGAGCACTGCGCGTGCGAACTGCATCGAGGGTGAACGCGGGCCCAGCGAGAGCGTGGCGGCGAACGTCCCCACGATGGCGAGGGCGATCAGCGACCAGCGACGAGCGTGGATCGCGGCAACCACGCCGACGATGCCGAGCGCGACCACAGCAACTCCGGCGTAGGTGATGCGTTCCGCGTCGACCGCAAGCGCGGACAGGTCGCCGAGCGGCCGGCCCAGCAGCAAGCGGGGTGCGCTGCTGAGCGTCACCACGTACTCGGGGTTCAGCAGCGCAGCTTCGTCACGAGCGTTGACCGCGGCCGCTGCGATGCTGCCTCTCAGCGCCATCAGCACGGGTGCTGACATCACCACGGTGAGCGCCGCTGAGGCGGCGAGCAACGCGGCCCGGTGCCACGCACGGTGTTCGACGAGCACGCCGACCGACCACGCGCCGAGCAGCGTGAGTGCCATCAGCACCGACTGCGGGTGGCCGGAGACGAGGATGCACCAGAGCGTGATGGCCAACGCTCCCATCGCTCGGCGAGGACGCTCGGCGGTGACCACGGCGTGCACGCACACTGCTGCCAGCGGCACCCAGGCGAGCGGCGGGAAGTGCACCAGCAGCGGTGCGCGGAACACCGTGGCGCCCGACCACATGGCGGCCACGGCCATCGCCGCGGGTGCGGGACGGGCGAAGCCCAGCGATCGGCCGAGTGCATAGCAGCCCACGCCGAACAGCAGGAGGTGCAGCGAGAGCTCGATGTGCGGGCCGACCAGATCCGGGAAGGGAGCCGACAGCAGGTGGCCCGGGTACAGCGCTGCCGTCTGCAGGTTGCCGAGGTGCGGCGTGCCGCCGAAGGTGGTGTTGGACCACAGGGCCATCCGCCCGCTCGCCCACGCGTGCAGGGTGACCTGCTGTGCGGGAGTCGCGTAGGCAACATCGTCGAGCCCCAGGCCGTAGCGAACGATGCGCACGGACGCGTACAGCCAGGCTGCTGCGATGATGCCCGCGTCGACGAGCGCTGCTCTGCCGACCCGACGGGTAGGCGCCGTGCCGGTGTCGACGAGTGTGTCGACGAGTGTGTCGACGGCGGTGCCAACGGCTGGATGCGGCGCCGGCTCGGTCACCTCATCGACTCTACTGAGATGGCGCCCGTGCGAATCGGCGACCGCGGATAGCGTGTCGAGGTGCCCACCGTGACCTTCCTGTACGTGGCGCTCGCCGCCGTGCTGGTGTTCGTGATCGCAGCCGTGGTCGTCGGTCGCGAAGCACATCGGCTCGATGCGGTCGCACCGCGATCCGTCTACATCCCACAGGAGGCACTCGAGTTCGTGGCCGAGTACCTGCCCCCGGAGTCACAGGCGCGCCTCACACCCGACGAGCTCGAGCAGTTGCTGCTGGCCCACATGCGGTGGTTGCATGCCAAGGGGTTGCAGCCCACCAACGTCATCGACCGCCGGCAGGACATCCTCGGCCTGGTGGTCATCGCCGACGACACCGTCACGGCCTACCTGCTGGGTGCTGCCGAGAGCCAGGGCGTGGAGATCCTCGACGATGTCGATGTCGTCAACGTGGTCGACGCGCACCTCGCGTACTTCGCCGCGATCGGCGCCGTCGGCCCACCGGCACCGTTGGCCGAGTTGTCGGCGCCGAGCGAACCACCGTCGGCAGCCGACGGCTGACGCTCAGATCATCATGTTGAACTGGCTCAGCACCCGCTGCGCGAGTGCACGGTCGCCCGACACGTGGGCGGCGACCTCATCGGAGCCACGGCGACCAGCAGCCAGCACGACGAAGCTCTCGGTGTCGAGGCCGATGGTTGCCAACGGTGGTCGGCTCGGCCTGCTGATCAGCGCGGCTCGACCACCCTGCACCTCGCACACCAGCGAACGATCGACGCCGCCGTACACGGTGATGGCCACGGCGCCGCCCTCCGGGGTGGCAGCTCGCTTGCCGACGACGATTGGAATGGTGCGCACGAGCCGGTCGATGGTGAGCTCGGCGGCAGGCCCCGACAGGTTGCCCGGGCTGTGCACGGCGCGGCGCATGTCCTGCTCGTGCAACCAGCAGTCGAGCACGCGGATGTGCAGGAAGTCGGCGATCGTGCCGGGGCCGGTGGGCGTTGCCGCCGGCTGCTGGAAGTAGGCATCGTCGGCGGTGCGCAGCGTGTGCAGCCGCAGTGCTGCCAGTTGCAGCCACTCGTCGGCCACCTCGCTGCCAGGCATCGGTCGTCGAGCATCGATCTCGTGCTCGTTCATCTCGCCGATCGGGTTGCGCACGTGCTCGTGAGGCGAGGCACGGTGGGCAGTGCCGGGCAAACCCTGCAGCATCCGCTCCGTTCCGACCAGGTGCGCCAGGTTGTCCTGCACCGACCAGCCCGGCAGGTCGGTGGGGGCCTTCCACTGGGCCTCGGAGAGCGAGCCGATCACGCTGGCGAGCGATTGCCAGCATTGCTCGAGAGCGTCGATGGTGGCGGTGGGGATCACGCTGCGATCTTGGCACCGTCGAGCCGGCGGCTACGACGCAGGGTCGGTGCCGAGCTGCGACCGGAGCTCGATGAGCTGGGCCTCCAGCGCTGCAGCCCGGGCGCTCGCCGCCTCGGCGCGAGCGGCCTCGGCGTCGGCGCGAGCGGCCTCGGAATCGGCGCGAGCGGCCTCCTGCGCTGGCGCCAGCCAACGGCGAATGCCGTCGGGGTCGTGCACGACCAGCTCTGTGCCGTCGACGCGCACGTGCACACCGGTGGTGGGGCTGACCCACCCGCGTGCGGGATCGACGGCCTCGGTGAGTCGAGTCGCGGAGCGCACCCACACCTCCAGCGTGCCGTCCTGGGGGTCGAACACCCAGTACTCGTCGACACCGTGCTGGTCGTAGAAGCGGCGCTTGCGAGCCATCTCGGCCCACGAGTTGCTGGGCGAGAGCACCTCGACGGCGAGGGCTGGATGACCCCCGTGCTCCCACTGGCGATAGCTGCCGATGGTGAAGATGTCGAGCGGGTGCGGCACTTGCACGATGACCATCGCATCAGCGGCAACGACGGTGGCGGGCTGGCCCTGCACGGGGTACCAGAAGAAGTCGCCGCCGACGATGATGTCGGTGCGGCCCGCATACAAGCGCTCGAACCCCGCGACGAGGGTGCGAATGACGATGCTCTGCAGGAAGTTCTCGGCCATCGGTTGGTCATCGCTCTCCGGGTAGATGACGTCGTCGACGGCCGGTGGATCGGCCAGTGGCATGCGCATCACGCTACTCCTTTCGTGGATGTGAGGATCTGGGGGAGTCGATTCCGGCAGGGTACGAAATGGGTGCGACGCAGTGCCGCGAAGTGGTGTGGGTGTTTCGCGCTGCTGGTCGTTGCGGAGTAGCGTCGAGCGCATGGAACGGCCCTCTCGCTTCGAACACTCCCGTTTTCTCGGCGACAAGCGCACGCAGTTGGTCTACGACCTCGACACGTGGGCCGAGCCGGCCGTCATCGACGAGATCGTCGCAGCCGACATCGGGCTGTGCTTCGGCCCCGACTCTCTCGCCGAAGCGCGCAATCGGGGCTACACCTTGGCCACGGCGGGCCGCACACGCCGCCAGCGCAAGCCCCGGGCCTAGCGGCCGACCGTGAACGGCAGCTTCGACTCCGGCGGTTTGCGTCTCCAGCGCCATCTCACCAGGCCGGCCGGGCGCCCGGGTGCCACCTCCGGGCTGATCCTGTGCCATGGGTTCCCATTCGGCCCGATCGACGCCCGCCAGAGCGGTGGCACCTTTCCGGAACTGATCGATCGCGTGTCCAGCGAGCTGGGTTGGGTGGCGATGACGTTCACCTTCCGCGGGTGCGGCGGCAGCGAAGGCGACTTCTCGCTGCAGGGGTGGGTCGACGATCTGCGCGCGGCCATCGATCACCTGATCGCCGAGACCAGCCCCTCGGGCATCTGGCTGGTGGGCACCAACACCGGCGGCTCCATCGCCACCTGCGTGGCTGCCGACGATCCGCGGGTGCGTGGCGCCGCGTTGCTCAGTCCGCGTGCCGACTTCGACGACTGGGCGGCGCAACCCCGCCGGTTCCTCGAGCACGCTCGCGAGATCGGTGCCATTCGCACGCCGGGGTTCCCTCGCAACTTCGACGACTGGGCGCGCGAGCTGCGCCGTTTCCGACCGGTCGACGCAGCTCGCCGCTTTGCGCCGCGGCCGCTCCTGGTGATGCACGGCGATGCCGACGAGACGGTGCCCACCGCCGATGCCCGCCAGTTGGCCGAGGCGCACGGGTCGGCCGAGCTGCGGCTGATCAACGGCGCCGGTCACCGCTTGCGTCACGACCCGCGGGCCATCGCCGTGCTGCTCGGGTGGCTCGACCGGCAGCGAACGCTCGACGCCTGAGGCACTTGCCTCGCCCGACCCTCACCGTCAGTCGGCGAAACCGTCGAGGTGAGTGGAGTGCCAGCGCCACGCAGATTCGATGATCTCGTCGAGACTGCGCGTTGCGGACCAGCCGAGTGTGGTGTGCACCTTGGTGGGGTCGGCGTAGGTGACGACCGGGTCGCCGGCTCGGCGCGGGCCGACCTCGTACGGCACCACCTGGCCGCTGATGCGTTCAGTGGCGTGGATGATGTCGAGCACGCTGCTGCCCACGCCGGAGCCGACGTTGAGGGAGACCGTGTCGCCGCCGTCGCGCAGGTAGCGCAGTGCACGGACGTGGGCGTCGGCGAGATCCTCGATGTGGATGTAGTCGCGGACGCACGTGCCGTCGGCGGTGGGGTAGTCGCTGCCGAACACCCGCACCGGTGGCCGCTTGCCCAGGGTTGCCTTCATCACCAGCGGAATCAGGTTCTGCGAATGCGTCCAGTCCTCGCCGATGACACCGTCGGTGCTGGCACCCGCAGCGTTGAAGTAGCGCAGGCTCGCTGCCCGCACTCCGTGCGTGATGCCGTACCAGCCGAGGATGCGCTCGACCATTGCCTTGGTCTCGGCGTACACGCTCTCGGGCGAGATGGGCGCGTCCTCGGTGACCGGCATGGTGGTGGGCGTGCCGTTGACGGAGCAACTCGACGAGAACACGATCTCCTTGACGCCCGCTGCCAGCGCGCCCTCCACCAGATCCACCGAGCCGGCGACGTTGTTGAGCCAGTAGCGATCTGGATGCTCCATCGACTCGCCGACGTTCTTGTAGGCAGCGAAGTGCACGATCTGTGTGACGCCGTGCGAACGGCACAGGTCGGTGACCAAGGCTCGATCGCGGATGTTGCCCACCACCAGCTCGGCGCCGAGCAGTGCAGCACGGTGGCCGAGCTCCATCGTGTCGAGCACCACCACCGCATGGTCGGTGGCGCGCAATGCGCGCACGGTGTGTGAGCCGATGTAGCCGGCGCCGCCGGTGACGAGAACACTCATGTCAGGTCTTCCTTCGTTGTGAACCAGCTGACCATACGAGCAAGGCCCTCGCGCAAGGAAACCTCGGGAGCCCATCCGTAGGTGGTGCTGAGCAGCGCGATGTCGGGGCAGCGCTGCAGCGGATCGCCCTCGCGCTCGTCCGGCAGCGGGACTGCGATGATGGGGCTGGTCGAGCCGGTGATCTCGACCACCAACTCGGCGAGCTCACGCATGGTGAACTCGGCGGGGTTGCCGACGTTGATCGGGCCGGTGAGGTGGCCGTCGAGCACGGCGGCGAGGCCGCGGATCTCGTCGGCCACGTGGCAGAAGCTGCGCGTCTGCGAACCGTCGCCGTGCAAGGTGAGCGGCTCGTTGCGCAGTGCCTGCAGCACGAACGTGTTGACCACGCGGCCGTCGCGAGGGCGCATGCGTTCGCCGTAGGTGTTGAAGATGCGGGCGATGCGCACCTCGGTGCCGTGCGTGCGGTGGTACGCCATCGCCAGCGCTTCGCTGAACCGCTTGGCTTCGTCGTAGCAGCTGCGCGGGCCGGTGCTGCTGACGTTGCCCCAGTAGGTCTCGGGCTGCGGGTGCACCAGCGGGTCGCCGTAGACCTCGCTGGTGGAGGCGAGGAAGAAGCGCGCCCGCTGCTGGCGAGCGAGGTCGAGGAGGTTGCGGGTACCGGTGGAGCCGACCGCCAGGATCTCGAGTGGCATCGTCTTGAAGTCGTCGGGTGAGGCCGGGCTGGCCAGATCGAGCACTGTGTCGTAGGTGCGCTCGGTGACGGACACCGGGAGCGGCTGGGTGATGTCGTGCTCGATGAGCGTGAAGCGATCGTTGCCGTGCAGGTGAGCGACGTTGCTGCGCCGGCCGGTGACGAAGTTGTCGACGACGGTGGCCGTGTCGCCTCGGTCGAGGAACAGCTCGACGAGATGCGAACCGACGAACCCGCCTCCGCCGGCGACGAGGTGATGCTGTGGCACGCGGTGCGACCCGTCGTCGGCTGTCATCGTCCGATCCCTCGGTGTGTGAAACCGGCGTGTTGCCACGCAGCACGGTCGAGCAGGTTGCGCCCGTCGACGACGACGCGGCCGGTCATCACGGCGGCGACCTGTTCGGGCATCACCCAACGGAAGTCGTCCCACTCGGTGAGCACGGCCAGCACGTCGGCGCCGGCGGTGGCGCCGATCGCGTCGGCGTGAACCTGCACCTCGCTCGGCAAGCCGGGCTTCGGGCCAGCGGCCGCGTCGACGGTGGGGTCGTACGCCTGCACGGTGGCGCCGGCCGCGAGGATCCGCTTGATGATGGACAGCGACGGCGAATCGCGCAGGTCGTCGGTGCGGGCCTTGAACGTGAGGCCCCACACGGCCACGGTGGCGCCCTGCAAAGAGCCGCCGGCACCGACGCGGATCTTGTCGGCAACGCGATCGAACTGCTCGTCGTTGACCGCGATCACGCCGGCCAGCAGATCGAACTGGTAGCCGGCCTGATTGGCGATGTTGAGCAGCGCCCGCGAATCTTTTGGAAAACAGTTGTGCGCGACCAGTCCGCCGGTGCTGACAACGGTGTGGTTGTGGGCCACCTCGACGGAGTACACCGCTTGCTGAGCGGGCCGGGGCAGGGCTTCGACGACGCGCACCCATGCGGTGCCCTTGCGATCCAGACGGTAACCGGTGGGCGCGATGCGCTTGCGTTGCCGAGCGAGGTGGCCCGCGACTGCGGCTCGCTCATGTGGCTCGAGCAACCACTGCGCACTCTCGATCTGGTCGGCGCCGGAGATGACCAGCCAATGCGTGTCGACCGTGCTCTTGGTGGTTCGCCCGATCTTGTGGCGGGCAACGACACCCTGCTCGCCGAGCAGGCGAAGCATGCCGTCGGCGAGTGCACCGGAGACGGTGCCGTACTCGAGTGCCACGGAAGGGCCGCCGTTGAGCAGCGACCAAGATCCGTCGCCCGCCCAGAGCCCACGGAGCAGGGCTTGGCGTGACGAGTCGGAGGCCTGCCAGATGAGGTCGGGCAACCTGTGGGTGTAGCAGTTCACCCCGAGGCCGAGCACGTCGTCGAACAGGGCGGCGAGGATGCGCGACGAGATGGACACCTGCAGGGTGGTGGTCATTCGGCGAACGGTCACCTTGGTGCCGAGTGCCCGCCAGTAGGCGGCGACGAACTCGGCGAGGTGGGCCTCGTCCGTGGGGTGGAACGACCAGCAGATGCGTCGGCGGGCGCCGTCGCTGCCGATGTGTCCCTCGGCAAGGTAGAGGCCGATCATCTCCCACCAGGCTTCGTCCATCTCGATGACTGCCGGTACGTAGCTGCCGTTGGTGGCGGTGCCGAGCGTGCCCCCGAGGAACGAGACTCCCAACGATGCCGCCTCGTCGAGCCGCAAGGTGGCCGACCGGCGGTAGTCCCATCGGCGCGCCGACGGAAGCAGGGAATCGGTGAGTCGGGCCGCCGCTGCCTGCGCCGGACTGAGCCGCATGATCACGTCGGCCCACGAGAGGCCGGCCGCCTCTATCGCGTCGAGTGCGGTGAGCGTGGTGACGTCGAGCCCGTCGGTGAGGGGCGCACCGAGCGAGATGGGCAGCCAATGCGACGTGGTCAACTCGCCGGCGTTGATGATGCGCAATTCGTCGCCATCGCGCACGACCAGCGGATGATCGGCGGTGACCGTCAGTCGACGGCCCATCTTGCTGCGAATCGTCACCATCTCGCCGTGGTAGCTCCGCTCGGTGACCGCCAACGCCGGGTGAAACTCGGGGATCACCTGGCCGGGTGACCAGCTCAGCACCTCCAGATCGGCGAGCGGAAGTGCCGGAAGTTCGTCGAAGCGAACGACACGGGGCCCGAACGAGTCGCGGATCATCAGCGTCTCGCTGCCGTCGAAGCAGCTACCGCCCCAGCCGGGGCCGGGGCGGAGGAACTCGGTGCCGATGCGCTTGTCGTAGCCCATGCCCACCATCACGTCGTCGACGTCGGCGCCGACGCCCTCGCAGATGGCCGCGATCGCGTTGACGAAGCTGAGCTTGGTGGCAAGGAAGGCGTTGGCCGCGTACTTGATCGTCTCGGCGGAGGCCGGATCAGTGACGATGACCTGCGCGCGAACCGAGTCGTAGAGGGCCCCGACGGCGATGGCCGCCGACCGGTCCTCGCAGCCGACGACCACGCGGTCGGGCTTCAGGAAGTCGTCGACCGCGGAACCCTCGCGCAGGAACTCGGGATTGCTGACGACCCGCACGTCGGGTCGCTTCAGCACACGCTCGACCACCCGAGTGCTGCCCACCGGCACGGTGGACTTGTTGACCACGATGGCCTCGTAGGCGAGCGCCGACGCGATCTCGGCGGCGGCCGCTTCCACGTAGCTGAGGTCGGCGGAGCCGTCGTCGCCCTGTGGTGTGGGCACGCACAAGAACACGATCTCGGCGTCGGCGACGGCAGCTGCGGCGCCCACCACGAAGCGCAGGTTGCCCTTGCGCAACCCCTCGGCCAGCAGCTCGTCGAGGCGGTGCTCGACGATCGGCACCTCACCGCGGGAGAGCTTGGCGACCTTCTGCGCGTCGATGTCGGCGCACACGACATCGTGCCCGAGGTGCGCGAAGCACACCCCGGTGGTGAGGCCGACGTAGCCGGTTCCGATGATCGCGAGGCGGGTCATGAGTGCTCCGGCTGGCTCGAGGGTGCGGTGGACGGTGCGGCGGATGATGCGGCGGAGGGTGCAACGGGCGCGAAGCGTTCCTGCGCGACCTCGACGGTGCGCACGCGATCGCTGAGGGTGCTGGATGCCTCGGTGATGAGGCGTTGCAGGGTGGTGAGCGTTTGCTGCAGCGCAACGACGGTCTCCTCCAACTCGTCGATCCGCTCGGTGAGAGCGGCATCGCGCCCGTCGAGCTGAGCGGTGACTCGCGCGCTGACCGCCTGGTTCAGGCGATCGCGCGTCCCTCCGAATGGGTTGAGGCTCATGTGGGTCTGCTCCAGATGTCTTCGAGTCGGTGCAACATGGCCTGGCCACATCGCTCCGGGGAATACTGATCGAGAAGTTGCCGCTGCGCGCGCTCGCACATCTTCTTGCTCGCCTCGGGGTCGTTGGCCACGGCGCGCATCAGTGTGGCAGCGTGCTGCAGATCTGGCTCTGCCCAACGGGCGCCCTGCCGATAGGGGCCTCCGCGTTGAGTGACGGTGCCGGGGGTCCAGCGCACGAGGTGGGCGGTGGCATCGGACATGAAGTCCATGTTGCCCGAATAGCCGGTGGCGATGACGGGCTTTCCCAGCAGCAGCGCTTCCGCCATCGTGAGGCCCAACCCTTCGGATCGATGCAGGCTGGTGTAGCAGTCGGTGGCGTTCATCAGGTTCGCCGTACGTGCCTGTGTGAAGACCTCGTCGATGACCACGATGTCGCTGCGGCCACGCGCCGCCCAGCGCAGCAGCTCGAGACCTTCTGCGTTGCGGGCGCCGTTCATGGTCTTCAGCACCAGGCGGGTGCCGTCGCCGGCCGAGAAGGCCGAGCGGTAGGCCTCCACCAAGCCGAGTGGGTTCTTGCGCTCGAGGACGCTCATCATGTCGAAGCAGAACAGGAACATGAAGCCGTCGTCGAGGCCGAAGTCGGCGCGGGTGACCCGGTGGTCGACGATGGGTGTCGCGAACGGCAGCGGTTGGTGGGTGACCACGACATGAGCCGGCGTCTGCTGCGCTATTGCGTCGCGAACGAACCTGCTCGCGGCCCACACCTCGTCGACGCAGTCGAAGGCCGCACGAAACTCGTCGGGGAACTCGTCGAGCTCCCAGAACCACTGGCCGATGGTGTAGCGGCCCTCGAAGAAGGGCCGCCCCAGGTCTTCCGTGGTCTGACGGAACTGGTCGGCGTTGACGGCCATCAGCACCGTGTCGTACCGCTGCTGGGAGTCGACCGGGTGCGGGTGCTCCTGGCGGCTGACCGTTCGATGCAGCGACACAGTGGCAACGCCGACCCCTGCGCGACGAAGTGCGCTTTCGGTGAGCCGGGCCGCTTCGCCGACCCCCAGCTCGGCCTGCAGGTACCCGACCAGGTTGACGCCGTGCCGGGTGACGTCGGCAATCGTGTGCACGAGATCGAAGCGCTGCTCGGCTTCGGGGCGCCAACCGAGCAGCGCGATGTTCTGCTCGTCGGCGCCGCCCAGGCCGACCGCCCATGTACGGATGCGGCGGAGGTCGCCGCTGGCGGCCCCCGGCATGCGGATGCGCACATCGGGGCGAGTGGTCCAGATGTCGGTGAGGTAGCGGGGGATGGCCGTGCCGGCGTGCGGCGGGGAGGAAGAGAGCCACTGCAGGAACGGCTCGGTACCGCCCGGGTTGAACGGGCTGGGTGGCATCTCGCCCTGGCCGGCGTCGGCCAGCAAGAGGTCGTCGCGGAATGCCCTGCGGATCGGCGCCGTGAGCTCGAGGCCCGGAAAGGCCTGTGCCCAGCCGTACTCCAGGTTGCTGTCCTCCGTGCCGGCAACGGCGAGCACGCGGGCGCCGTACTCGTCGAACAGCTGCGCCAGCACCGGGTGGTCGCTGAGGCGTACGCGGGGCGTGCTGGGTTGGTGCCTGCTGATCCAATGCGGCTTGTCGGGCTCGTAGCCGGAGAAGTGGAAGAAGCGCAGTGGCTCGTCGCCCACGAAGTAGGCGCCGTCGCGCCGTTCGATGGGTCGCTGCTCGAGGTTCCAGTAGGCGACGTTGTAGGCGGGGCTGGCCTCGATGTACGGACGGAAGATGGGGACACTGATGTCGATCCAGCGCTGATCGGTGAACAGGTGGTTCGCTGGGTCGACGATCGAGTCGCGGCGGAGCCGCTCTGCCCACCACTCCACGAACGCACTGCCCTGACGGGCAACACCGATGTAGCCGAGGTTGAAGATGCCGGCCGCCATGATGCCGATCTCCGAGGGTTCGGCCCCGTCGCGAGCAATTGGTTGCAGGCAGTGTGGCGTCAGCGAGATGCCGTGCTCGACGGTCGCCTCGACGATGGGGTCGAGCGGGGCGTAGATCTCGACGTCGGGGTCGATGTAGAGCACGCACTCGAAGTCGGCCAGGAAGTGCCGCAACGCGAATGGCTTGATGGCGGTGGCGAACTCGGTGACGTTGTACGCGACCGCCATGTGCTGGAAGCCCTCGGTGCCGAAGTCGATGTCGACGATGGGCACCAGTTCGGGTTCGGCCTCCTGCCGCAGGCGCACCTTCAGCGGGTGGTCGATGACCACGATGAAGAAGGCCGCATCGGGATGCACCCGCCGGAACGACTCGCCGAGCACCCGCGCCCGCGGGAGGTAGTTGTGAGCGACGATGGTGAACGCGGCGAATTGAGAATGGCTCAAGATCGTGCTCCTACGGCCTGTCCGGAGAGTCGCGTTGGAACGAAACCCGGTCGGACACAGCAGGTTCGATACTACCGGCAGCTTCCGGAGGTGTCGGGTGAGTGCGCTGCCCGCTGCTTGGCCAACTCCTGCTCGAGCGACGACGCATATGTCGCTGACTCGGCAGCGGAGGCCTGCAGCAGTTCGTTCGACGCGAGGAGCGATCGTGCGTACTCCTCTGCGTCGCGATGCGAAGCCTGCAACGTCGCCATCTCCCGTAGCAGTGCCGCGACGTACTGCTGCAGGTCGCCGAAGGCCCGCTGCGCTTCCGCGAGGTCGAGTGCAAGGGCCGGCACCCAGTTGTCGAAGACGTTGGCCGGCACCGACAGCAACGACGCGACGTCGATCAGATCGGCTCTCACATAGAAGCGGTTCAACCCGTCGAACAGCGTGCACTGGTAACCGGCTTCGAGCACCAGGTGCTCCCAGCGGTGCGCCGAGGTGGTGGTGGAGTTGGGCTCGGTGGCCTCGATCACCAGCACCCACGGCCGATGCTGGTGCAGGTCTGCGCCGGCGAGCACGTCGTGCTCCATGCCCTCGACGTCGATCTTCACCACGTGCACGGAGCCCGGCTGGAACCTGGCGAGCAGTGACGACAGCGTGATCAACGGGGACTCGAACGCGACGAACTGCTGGCCCTGCGCGTGGTAGCGATCGGCGAGTTCGGCGCTGGAAGTGGTCGCGCCACGGTTCTCGGGCGGCGCCTCGAAGAGGGTGATCGACCCCGTCGCGGCGCCGACGGCAGCCTGGATCGTCTCGTCGTGCGGTCGCATGGCGCGCAGCAGTTCCGCCTCCACAGGCATCGGCTCGACGTTGATGCCGCGCCACCCGTGCATGTACAACCCGTGCATCACGTTGCCATGAACGGGGTGGCCGGCTCCCACGTCGATGAACCGGCCGTGCGGCGCCGCCGTCAGCAAGCGTGACAGCACGACGTCCTCCAGGTTCTGCGCGTAGGACACGAACGGTGGCGGGGTCACGTCGCCAGCGTAACGGTCGGGGTTCACGTGCCGATCGACGCGACCCGTCGGTCGAGCTGCTCGATCAACTGTGCCAGCGCGCGGTCCTGATCGGTCAACGATGCGGCGACGGAAGCGAGGGTGGTATGCAGCGTGGCGAGCCCCTCGACGCACATCGCGACGCGCGCTTCGACGAGGTCGAGGCGTGCTCCGGCGTCGGCGGGAAGGTCGTTGGCGGCGAGTTGCTCATCGAGCGCGCGGGCCACCCTCCAGTCGATCGACCGGGCGACCCGCTGACGGATTGACGTGACGGGGTTCAACGACATCTGTGCTCCATATCTGCTCGAGGCGCTGTCTCATTCGTGCACCACACACCGCTGGCGAGAAGCGGGCGGCCAGGTCGCGTTGGCCCGCCGCGGCGATTCGTGCCGCGAGCTCGGGGTCGGCCACCACTCGTTGCATCAACGACGCGGCAACACCGATGTCGGGGTCTGCCCAGACGCTGCCCACGTCGTACGGCTCGGCGCCGCTCGGCACCGCCACCGGCGACCACGGCACCAGCAGCGCGGTCTCGGGGGTCATGAAGTCCATGTTGCCCGAGTAGGCGGTGGCGATCACGGGCTTTCCCAGCGACATCGCTTCTGCCATCGTGAGCCCCAGGCCTTCGGCCCGGTGCAGCGAGATGTAGCAATCCGCGTGCGCCATCAGCGCGCCGCTGGTGGCCGTGTCGAGGTAGCCGTCGATCACCGTGATGTCGTCGCGGTCGCGGCACTGCCAGCGAAGATGCTCGAGCGCGGCCAGGCGGGCGCCGCCGTTGATGGTCTTGATGACGAGGGCCGGGCCTTCGTTCGGCCGGAACGCTGCTCGGAACGCGTTCACGATCGCCAACGGGTTCTTGCGCTCGATGATGCTGAACATGTCGAAGCAGAACAGGAACGTGAAGCGATCGGTGAGGCCGAGGGCAGCGCGGGAGAGCGTGTGGTCGACCGGCGGCGCCAACAGCGGCAACGGCATGTGCGTGACCGGCAGACCGGTCGGTGCGCCGGCGGTGAATGCGTCGCACATGTGAGTGGTGGCGGCCCACACCTCGTCGACCCACGAGAACGCGTGATGGAACCGAACCGGGAACGACTCGGTCTCCCAGAACCACTGGCCGATCGTGTAGCGGCCCTCGAAGAAACCGGCACCGAGGTCGCGGCGGAGCAACCCGAGTTGGTCGGCGTTGACCGCGGCCACGATGGTGCGGTGCCCCGCAGCGCCCGACGGGTCGTATGCGGACCGCTGGCGGCTGAGCGTGCGCGACGTGACCGTGGTGGCAACGTCGACACCGGCCGCGGTGAGCGCCTGCTCGGCCAGTCGCCCCGCTTGGCCCACGCCCAGCTCGGCGGTGAGGTAGCCCACCAGATCGACGCCGTCGCCGCCCGCCGGCGACGAATCGCTCGCCGGCCGCGGCTGCGTCCAGCCCAGCAGCGCAAGGTGGGGGTACTCCACCATGCCACCGCGCTCCACCCAGTGCCGCAGCCCATCTGCACGCCCATCAGCCACGTCGGGTGTGGCGGCCCGCAGGTCGGCGCGACCGTGCCAGATGGCCATGGCCGAACGCGTCGCCGGTGCCACGCTGTCGGGCGCCACGGTGCACAGCCAGTGCCGGAACCGCTCCGCGCCGCCGGGCAGGAACGGGCTGGGTGGTACCTCGCCCTCACCCCTGTCGGCGCGGACCAGCTCGGCATGGAAGAACCGGCGGAGCTCGCGGCACAGCACCACACCCGGGAACGCCTCGTGCCAGCCGTACGGAAGATGGCTGTCGGTCGGCCGGCGCGATGCGGCCAGCGAGGCCGCGTACTCCGAGCACAGCTCCACCAGTGCCGGTTGCTCGCTCATCAGCACTCGCGGAGCGGACTGCTGGTACTTGCTCACCCAGAACGGTGTCGCAGGGTCGTAGCCGGAGAAGTGGAAGAACCTCAGCGGTTCGCCATCGACCAGGTAGCGACCCTGCTGCTTGGTGAGCAGGCGTTGATCGAGGTTCCAGTACGCAACGTTGTAGGCGGTGCTGCGAACGATGTGCGGGTGGAAGATCGGAACTGCGAGGTCGATCCATCGTTGATCGGTGAACAGCTGCTGCGCGGGGTCGATGAGCGCCCAGCGGCGCAGCCTGGCGGCCCACCACTGCAGGAACTCGCCGGCGCGGCGGGCGACGCCGATGAAGCCGAGGTTGTAGACGCCCGCAGCCATGATGGCGGCTTCGCCGGGTTCGGCGCCGTCGTGCGCGATGGGGGAGAGGCAGTGGGGGGTGAGCGTGATGCCCGCCTGCATGGTTGCGTCGACCAGTGGGTCGAGCCGTTCGTAGACCTCGATGTCGGGGTCGATGTAGAAGGCGCACTCGGCAGACCGCAGCAGGTGCTGCAGTGCGAACGGCTTCACCGACGTGGCGAACTCGGTCACGTCGTAGATGGTCGCCATGTTCTCGAAACCCTCGTCGCCGAAGTCGAGCTCGGTGATGGGAACGACGGTGAACGGCTCGTCGACGAGGCCGCGAGCTTCCAGCGGATGGTCGATCACGATGACCGAGAACGAGGCCTCCGGGTGCCACTTCAGGAACGATCGCGCCAGCACCCTGGCCATCGGAAGGTAGTTGTGGGCGACGATGGTGCACGCCGCGAGCGACGGCCCGGCGGACGGTGATGTGGTCACGACGAGATGCTCCGTCAGCTCAGCGACCACTGCGGCCGCATCGTCACCAGGCCGCCGGTTTCGTAGGGCTTGCCGGTCATCACATCGAACCGCAGGGCCAGTTGCACGTGGTCGTAGACGTAGGCGCGGTTGAAGTCGGTGATGGACGTGTGCAGGTCGTAGGTGCCCGGCAACAGGTCGACGCGAGGAATGGTGATGTCGACGACGCCGGTGCCCGACATGTTGGGTGGCACCATGCCGACATCGCGTGTGTTGGGTGCTGTGACCGTGGCCCCGCCCAGGCTCTGGATCTCGATGCCGATGACCGGCTGCGGCACTGTCTTCTCTGCCTGGTAGTGCAGGCGCAACACGATCGAGTCGCTGGTACGGCAGCGCTTGACCGGCGTGGGGTCGCCCTGCGTGAACATCTCCACTTCGGTGATGCGGATCTCGCCGGAGCCGCGTCGCACGCTGCCGTCGGCGGCCGGGGCGGCGCCGCCCAGCATCCGCTCCGTGTACGCCTCGACCAGGTCGGCGGGGTCGCCTTCGTCGATGGCCTTGCCGTGCTCCAGCCAGATGGCTCGGTCGCAGAGGTTCTTGACGCTGCCCATGTCGTGAGTGACGAGCACGATGGTGCGCCCTTCGCTGCGGAACTCGACGAACTTCTCCAAGCAGCGCCGCTGGAAGCTCACGTCGCCGACCGCCAGGATCTCGTCGACGATGAGCAGCTGCGGATCCACGTTGATGGCAACGGCGAACGCGAGCCGCACGTACATGCCCGACGAGTACGTCTTCACCGGCTGGTCGATGAAGGTGTGCAGACCGGAGAAGTCGACGATCTCGTCGAAGCGGAGTGCGATCTCCCTGCGCCCCATCCCGAGGATCGCGGCGTTGAGGAAGATGTTCTCGCGGCCGGACAGCTCGGGGTGGAAGCCGGCGCCCAGCTCGAGCAGCGCGCCCATCCGCCGGAAGACCTGCACGGTGCCCGAGTTGGGTTGCAGGATGCCGGCCATGCACTTCAGCAGCGTGCTCTTGCCCGAGCCGTTCTGCCCGATGATGCCGAACACCTCGCCTTCGCGGACGTCGAAGGTGACGTCGTCGACCGCGACGAAGTCGTCGTAGCGGTTCCTGCCTCGCGCGGCGATGAGCTGCTTGAGCGAGTTGGTCTTCTGTTGGTGGATGCGGAACGACTTGACGAGATGATCGACCGAGAGCGCGATGTCGCCTGCCATCACATCTGCTCCGCGAACCGGGGTGAGAGCTTGCCGAAGATCCAGGCGCCGGCCGCCAACGTGAAGGCGGCCAGCACTGCCAGGTACCCGACACGGGCGATGCTGGGCATGCGCCCGTCGTACAGCACGTCGTGAAAGGCGACGATGAAGCTGCCCGTGGGCCCGTAGTTGGCGACGTTCCGCAACGCATCGAGCTTGATCAGCGGGATGAAGTAGATGACCGGCGTGGCGTAGAAGAGCAGCTGCGAGACGATGCTCCAGAGGTACTGCACGTCGTGGAAGAACACGTTGGCCGCACTGAGCGCAAGGGCAACACCGGTGGTGAACAGCGCCCACAGCCCGTAGAGCACCAGCAGGATCGGTAGCCAGACCAGTGGGGTCTGGCCGGCCAGCGTGAGCGCGACGAACAGGATGATCGTCTCGATGAGCAACGTCACGAACTGCGCGACGACCACGGAGAAGACGAGGTGCTCGTGAGGGAAGGTGACCTTCTTGATGAGCCCGGCGCCGTTCTGCACGTTGCCCATCGCGGTGCTGGTGGTGATGGCGAAGAAGTTCCACGGCAACAGCCCGCACAGGAAGTAGAGGGGGAAGTTCTTCAGGCCGCTGGGGTCGCCGGCGAGCGGGTTCTGCCCGAACACGTAGGTGAAGATGATGGTGAAGATCAGCATCTGGCTGATCGGGTTGAGCAGGCTCCACGCCCAGCCGAGCACCGACTTCTTGTAGCGGGTACGCAGCTCCTTCAGCGACAGCAGATACAGGAGGTTGCGATGGGCCATCGCCGTGCGAAGAGACATGCGGGACGGAACTCTACTGAGGTTGCACGCCGAACCGCTGCCGCCGCAGCTGCGTAGGCTGGCCTCGCATGTACACCAACGACTCACGCATCGCGTCGGGGGCGCACGCCTGATGGCCGAGCCCACCGCCGCGCCCGCCGGCTACTTCGACACCCGCTTCGTTCACGACGAACGTCGCCGGTTCGTGTGGCGGCACATCGCCGCTCACCTGGCCAGGTGGATGCCCACCGATGGTGCGTTGCTCGATCTCGGTGCCGGCTACGCCGACCTCGCCAACTCCGCGAAGTGCGCTCGTCGTGTGGCGCTCGACCAGCGCGCAGATCTCGCCCAGTTCGTCGCGCCCGGCGTGCAGGCGGAGGTCGGCGACGTGACCGACCTCTCCCGCTTCGCCGACGCCACGTTCGATGCCGTGTTCGCCAGCAACCTGCTCGAGCATCTCGAGTGGCCGCAGCTGGAACGCTGCATCGACGAGGTGCGTCGGGTGCTCACGCCGGGCGGCCACTTCCTGGCGGTGCAGCCCAACTTCCGGCTGAACCCGCAGCGCTACTTCGACGACTTCACGCATCGCACCATCTTCACCGACGAGTCGCTCTCCGACTTCCTGGCCAGTCGCGGCCTGGTGCCCGTGCATCGCGAGGCCCGGTTCCTGCCGCTGACGATGAAGTCGCGCCTGTCCTTCGGTCACCGGTTGGTGCCGCTGTACCTGCGGCTGCCGTATCGCCCGCTCGCAGGGCAGATGCTCGTGGTCGCCCAGCGGCCGAATGTGGGTCGGTAGCCTCAACCTTTGATGTGCATGGGCCGATAACAGCGGGCAGAGCTGGAGGAAAGTCCCACATGTCCCACCGAATTCGCCGCGCCACGTCCGTGGTCGCAATGTTCGCCGCTTCCACCGCGGCCGTCACCCTTGGTGCCACCGAATCGGCGAGCGCAGCGTCGTTCTCCGCCAGTGTCGCCACCAACGGGTCGATCGGCACGATGTGGGTGGATGCCATCTACGACGGGCAGGGCGGCGGGGGCGCGTACGACACCGGCTATTCGTGGCGTAGCGATGGTGGGCTGTGGAACCTGAACATGAGCACGTACACGGAGACCACGCCTGCTGGTTCGCTGAGCGTGAACGGATCGCCCACCATCGTTCGTCTCGAGCTGTACCCGAAGCCCGAGCCATCGCAGTACTTCGTTCCGTACGACGTGTGGGCGGGCAACGTCGGCGGCGCCAACGTGCAGCGCGACAAGTCGCGCGACGGCGCCAACTGGCTCGACTTCGGTCAGATCCCGCTGCCCACCGTCGGGCAGGACGGCGCCTTCCGCGTGGAAGGTGGCATCGTGTCGGCCACGCCGGTGCCCGATGGTCGAGTGCAGTTCGATGTGTTCCAGATCCCGTGCAGCTACCCCGAGACGTGCCCCGACACGAAGCGCACCTCCACCGGCGCTGCTGTCGGTGCCTTCGCCACCGGCTCGAGCAAGGGCGGCCGCTGGAGCGGCGGCGTCGGATGGCCGGGTCACTACATCGTCTTCGTGCGCGACACGTTCACCGGCAGCCACGTGCATGGCTTCATGGACATCGCCAACGGGCAGGTGCCCGACCTCGACCTCGATGTGGCCTGCTTCGGCATGCGCACCTGTGTGTACGACCAGGGCTCGGCTTCCGTCCCGCAGGGCGGCTTTCACCCGCTGAACCCCACGCGGTTGCTCGACACCCGCACCGGGGTCGGCATCAACAGCGGTGCGATGCGACCCGGTGACGGCCGCCTCGGCGACCCGAACCCGGTCAACCGGCGAGCAGAGACTCGCAACCACGAAGTGAAGGTCACCGGCGTCGCCGGCATCCCGGCCTCGGGCGTGTCGGCCGTGTTGCTCAACGTGACGGCGGTGGCGCCCCCGTCGTGGGGGTTCGTCTCCGTTGCGCCGCGCCCGCCTGCGGTGGGTGACATCTTCAACGACCAAGCCACGTACAGCGGTTTCCCCTCCACCTCCAACCTCAACCTCACCGGCGGGGAGACGGTCCCCAACCTGGTGCTCGCGCGTGTGGGCGCCGGGGGCACGATCCGCTTCACGTACGCCGGGTTCGGCTCGATGCACGTGATCGCCGATGTGGCCGGTTGGTTCGACACCGGTGCGCCCGGCGTGCTGCAAGGCGGGCTCGGGTTCACCGGTGTGGCACCGGCTCGGCTGCTCGACACTCGCAGCGGCATCGGCGACAAGATCGGCCGCTTCCGGTCCGGCGACGACCGGGCATTGAAGGTGACCGGCGTCGCCGGTGTTCCGGTCGACGCGCAGTCGGTGGTGGTCAACATCACCAGCGGCTCACCGTCCAGGGTCGGCTACGTCACTGCCTACCCCGATGGCCAGGCGCGGCCGAACGCCTCCAACCTCAACGTCAACGCCGGGCAGACGCGCTCGAACCTCGCGGTGGTGAAGGTGGGGGCGAACGGCATGATCCGCCTGGCCGCGTTCGAGACCGACACCGACCTGGTGGTCGACGTCTTCGGCTACTACAGCGCCGGCGGCGGGGCGACCACCACGATCACGCCGGTGCGCGTGGTCGACAGCCGCATCGGGTTGGGCACGGCAGGCAGGGCGTTCGGTCCTCATGAAGCGCGCGATGTGCAGGTGGCAGGCGTGTCGGTGATTCCGGGGAACGCGACCGCGGTCGTGCTCAACGTCACGGCCGTCGACACCAGCAGTTGGGGCTGGCTGACGGTATGGCCCGCCGGCCAACGGCAACCGGCGTCGTCCAACCTCAACTGGGATGCCGGCAGGTTCGTGCCCAACCTGGTGATCGTGGCGGTGGGCGCCAACGGCTCGGTCTCGATCTACAACGACAACGGCAACGCCAACATCCTCGTCGACGTCCTCGGCTACGTGACCTGAGCCGCGCCGACGGCGTGCTGCCCCACCTCCGGCTGGGCGGTGCCGGTCAGCGCAGGGCGTGAGCTGCAGCGAGGCGCAGGCGTTGTGCGAACACGTGGCCGGAGAACTCGCCGGCGCGCTGCTGTGCACTCGCCGACATGGCGGCCAGCCTTGCCGGGTCGGCGATCAGCTCCCTCGTGCGGCTCACCAGCTCGTCGAGCGTGTGCCAGTGGTACCCGTCGACGCCGTGGCGCACGATCTCGGCAGGGCCGGCCGCGCCGAACACCACGGGTACCGCTCCCGCTGCCATTGCCTCCACCACAGCGATGCCGAAGTGCTCGAATCGCTCGGGATGCACGTCGGGGTCTTCGCCGAACCCGCCGCCGTGCCAGAAGATGCCGGCGGTGGCCAGCGTGTCGCGCACCAGTGACCGCGGCGCGTTGAAGTGCACGCTCACCGCGTGGCCGACGGCCTCGCGTCTCACGGCCAACGCGTAGTCGCGGCTGGCGGCGTCGGCGCCACCGACGAGCTCGAGACGCCACCCGTCGGCCCCGCCGCGTTCGAGGTCGATGAAACCGTGCAGCAGGTCGAGCTGCTTCTTGCAGTGACCGAACTTGGGGTCGAAGAAGCGACCGACGGAGGCGATCACCGATGTCTTCGCACCCGGCAGCACCTCTGGTCGCACCGGCGGGTAGAGAACCTCCGAGGGGACGCTCCACAAGCGGGTGACCCACTCGGCGGTGAACGTGGAGTTCGACAGGAACGTCGAGTACGTGCGAGCCCATTCGGTTCGGGCCGACCGCCGTTCGAAGCCGGCATGCACACGCCGCAGTCGCGCATTGCCGGCACCGGCCAGCGCATCGGCGGCACGGCGCGACACCGCCTGTACGGCGCGCTGGCGCGAGGTGCTGGGTGGCTCGGGGAAGTGCACGTAGTACAACCCGGCGGGTGCGAGGTTCTCGGCCGAGCTGCGATACGTGGTGTTGATGAACAGGTCGAAGTCGGCGCTCGCCGCCGACGCCGTGACGTCGTCGACGACACGTTGATAGCCGCAACCGGTGAGATCGACGCCCAGCCGGGCGATGGTGGCCTCGATGTCGATCGGCTCGGGCCCGAGCAACACCACCTCATGGTCATCGGCGAGCGCCTGAGCGATGGCACCGGCCACCTGCTCGCCGCCTCCGTAGGTGCTCCAGTAGAGGTTGTAGACAGCGACCCTGGTCACCTCGCGACTGTCATTGGTGTGGGTCACTTCGTGACTGTCATTGGTGTAGGTCACTTCGTCACCTGCCACGACATGAGGGCGGTGCGGTCGACCGAGGGCTTGGCTGCCCGCCGAGCGCGCACCATGGCCGGCAGCAGCTGCAGGTAGCTGCGCAGCACTCGCCGCCGGTGCGCAGATTCGTTGCGCTCGGGCATCTGCAACCGCAGCGGCCGCCCGATGTACGCGGAGAGCATGCACCGAACGAAGCGGCGCACCTCGCCCACGCCGGCCCGTAGTGCAACCTTCGCTGGAGCGTTCTTGGCGAGCACCAGCAGCCGGTTGCGCTCGGTGTAGAAGCGGAAGGTGGGCGACCCGACGCCCGACGAGGCCGCGTGCAGGTGACGCACGATCGACGTCGGCTCGTAGAGGTAGCGCCAACCTTGCAGGCGCCCACGCCAGGAGAGGTCGGTGTCTTCGTAGTAGAGGAAGAGGTGCTCGTCGAAGAGGCCGACCTGCTCGAGGTACTCGCGCTTCAGCAGCACCGCGCCGCCGCACCACGCGAACACCTCCGCCGGCGACTGGTACTGGCCCTGGTCGCGCTCGAGGAAGCCCCGGTCGCCGCCGAACCCTCCGCGGTAGAGGTTGGACCCCACGTTGTTGATCACATCGAACGGCTCGTCGCCGAGCCGGATGTGGAACCAGGTGCGCTCCGCGCCCACCTGCAGTGTGTGCTGCTCGGCATCGGTGGTGAGCGTCACCGTTCGCGGTTCGGGGCTGCTGAGCCGCAGCGACACCACTCGCGGCAGCGGTTGCTCGGTGTCGACGGCGATGCGGATGGACCCGCGGTCGCGGCTCCAGCGCGCGATCTCCTCGTCGTACTCCGAGTTGGGCAGCTCCGGACCGTAGAAATCCTCGTCGAACGACACCCGGCGGTCGGCTCGCACGTCGTCGATGCGTACCGCCGAGACGCGCACGCCCAGGTCGCGGGGGTCGTTGCGATTGATCGTGGCCGCGCCCGGTACCGCTACCTCGATGCCCAGGTAGCGGTGAGCGAACAGCATCTTGGCGCTGACTGCGCCGATGTCGGCCGCCGGCCGGGCGGCAGCGACCAGCGGTCGTAGCCAACCGGGTTCGACCGTCGCGTCGTTGTTGACCAGCGCCACGAAGTCGTGGTCGCCCGCCAGCCGCATGCCCAGGTTGCAGCCGCCGGCGAAGCCCAGGTTGGCGAGCGGTTCGAGCAGGCGCACCTGCGGGTAACCGGCGCGCACGCGGTCGGCCACATCGTCGAGCGACCCGTTGTCCACCAGCACGATCTCCATCCGCTCCGCAGGCCAGTCGGTGGCGAGCAGCGAGTCGATGCAGTCGATCGTCATCTGCCCGCCATCGAAGGTGAGCACGACGACGCGTACCAGGGGGGTGTGGTCAGCGTTCATGAGGCGCCCAGATGCTAACGAGCCTCGGTCGGCAACGGGCGGCGCTCAACTGCCGGCGGGCGAGCGGTGCGCCAGCCACTCCAGCACGGCGACTGCGTCGCGATCGGCGTCGCGGAGGGCCTCGTCGGTGGCGTCAACGGCTGCGCCAACGGCCGCGAGTGCAAGCGTGCGCTGTGCCGCACCGTGGTCCACGAGCGCGGCACGCGCGTCGCGTGCATCGACGGCGAGCGTGACCACGTGGTCGAAGAGCGACGGGTGCACGAAGCGGCCCAACGCACGGACGGGAAAGCGGCCGGGCCCGGCGTGCGTGGGCCGGTCGGTGGTGGCGCCATCGACCAGCAGGTGCACCTCGGGAGCGGCGACCTGGCCGGCGATGGCCTCGGCCAGCAGTGTGTTCGCTCGACCAGTCGGGGAATCGTCGAAGGCGCCGGCGAGCGCGATGCGTGGAGCCACCTGGCGCAGCGTGCGCCGCTGCCGCGGCCCCAGCGCTGCCAGCGACGACATCACTGCGCTGCCGGTGCCTGCCCAGGTCCAGCGCAGTACGGCACGCTGCGCCGCCGCCCACAGCACGTCCCTGTGAGCGGCGTCGGTGAGTGCGCGTTCGATGGCAGCGGCGATGGCCGCGACGTCGTACGGGTCGAACTCGGCGGCACGTTCGGCCAGCACCTCGGGAAGCGACGACACGTTGGAGGTGATGACCAGGCAACCGCATGCCGCAGCTTCCAACACCGGCAACCCGAAGCCTTCCTCCGTGGAGGGCATCACCGCCAGTGCGGCGACCTGGTGCACGGCGACCATCTCATCGTCGGTGACTCCGCCGGTGAAGGCCACGTCGTGACCGACCCCTGCTGCGTGTGCCCACTGCTGCCACTGCGCGAGCAGGGCATCGTCGTGCGCGCCCACCACCACCAGACGGTGGGTGCGTCGCACTGCTGCGGGCACCTTGCCCCAGGCGCTCAGCAGGCGATGCGTGTTCTTCCGCGGATCGCTGCCGACCACCGACACCACCACCGCTCGCCCGTCGGCGTGCAGCACGTCTCGCAGGCGCGGCCACGGGTCGGCGGTCGCCGGCATGAACTGCCCTCCCACCCCGGCGCCGATCATCGCGATGCGTTGTGCCGGAAACCGCAGCTCGTGCGCGGCCGTGTCGGCGGCGAACTGCGAGATCGCGAGCAGCGCATCGAGCGTGCGCGTGAGGATGCCGCGCAACTGCACCTGGGCTCGCGCGGTGTGGCGTTGCTGGTACTGCTCGGGGTAGCGCTCGGGGATGACGTCGTACATCACTGCCGCCACGGGCAAACCGGCCTCGGTGATGATGCGCGGCACCGGGTCGAGCGGGATCGGGTGCAGCATCAGCTGCGTGGCGAGGTACCAGGCGCCGGGCATGGTGTGCGCCCGGATGACGGCCGGGCTCCATCGCTGAAGTGCCAGGCCGGGCACCGCGGCCGCCAGCACGCCTGCTTCGGTGTCGGTCTCGTACAGGGCCACCACCGGCGCCCCCACCTGCTGCAGCCCGCTCAGCAGCCCGATGGTGTAGCGGCCGATGCCGCGATTGCGCGCGGTTGGATGATCGACCGGGCGAGCATCGACGAGCAGGTGGCTGACGCGGTCGCCGTGCAGGTCAGCCATCGCGTCGCATCGCGGCGATGGTGTGCTCCAGTTCGCTCAGCTGCCGCTCGATCACCTGGGCTGCGCCGATGGCCGTGTCGGCATCCAGCCGCAACCGCTCGGCGTACCCCACGAACAACGGCAGGGCCTCCTCCGACCCGGCGTGCACGTCGTGGCTGAGCAGCGTGACGGTGTGGTGGATGGCCGGTACCAGCGTCACGATGACGTGGTTCATCTGATCGACGGTGGCTCGCAGCGCGGCCACTTCCGCCGGCAGAGCCGCGAATGCTCGCAGTCGGCGGGTGAACCCTGAGATGGAAGCCATGGCGACGACGTTAGCCCGCAGGCTGCGGTGGGTCGCGGGCTCGCGACGGCTGCACTCGTGACACATGCCGAGCGCGGCGGTCACGGCTACGCTGCCCCGGTGCAGTCAGGAGCGTCGGTCACCTCGTTGCGGCGCCTCGGGCGGTTCGTGCCGCGAGGGGTGAAGCGCCTCGTGCGCCCGGTCGCTCAGCGGGTCGGGCTGGCCGCTGTGCCGCTGTGGTGGCAGGCCGATCGTGGCCGAAGGATCGGTCGCCTGGGTGGTGCGGGTCGCGGTGCGGGTCGTGGCGCGGCGGTGTGCAACATCTGCGGGTGGTCGGGCGCGGCGTTCCTCGGAGGTGCCCACGTCGAGTCGGCAACGTGCCCGCAGTGCGGCTCGGTCGCTCGCGACCGCTTCTTGCTGTGGTGCGCAGCGACGCGCGGTGGGTTGCGCAAGCAGCCGCGGGTGCTGGAGACCAGCCCGCGCATGGGCGACGAGTACCGCGAACTGATGCGTCGCCACTTCCAGTACCGGGCCAGCGACTTCGACCTGGGCGCTCACCGGGCCGACATCCAGATCGACCTGCAGCAGATCGCGCTGCCCGACGCCTCGCTCGACGTCGTGCTCACGCCTCACGTGCTGGAGCACGTACCCGACACGGTGTCGGCATTGTCGGAACTGCATCGAGTGCTGGCACCCGGCGGCAGGGTCTACTTGCAGGTACCCCTGCTGCGCGGCGTCACCGCAGCACCGTCCACGCCCGAGTTCCACGCCGACAACACGCCCGTGTTCTGGAACTTCGGGTGGGATCTGACGGCGATGCTGCGAGCCGCAGGGTTCACCACGACCGCATTGGTGACCGCTGAGTTCGCAAGCGTGCTGCGCAGCGAAGCGCCGCTGCCGGCCCCCGACGGCGACATCTTCGACGTGGCCGACATGGTGCGCCATGCTCGGCCGGGCGATCTGACCGTGGTGGCCACCGATCGACAGGCCGCGGCGATGGGCTGGCTGCCCGCGCAGCAGTTCGTCACCTGGGAGTGCGTGCGCCGCTGAACCGTCGCCGGCGCCGCGTTCGGCGGTCGACGTGTCTGGGGTACTCGCACGAAGGGAACGACAACTGCGGTTCCGGGGGGTGCCAACCGTGGTTGCCGCGCCACGAAACGGACACACCCGTACTGCCCGCGGCGAGGCCGACGGGGGAGCGGAGGGGAGTGGCTCGCGGCAGCGATCGGGAGCGCCGCGCTAGCGCCGGTTGCGACGGAACCGCTCGCGCAGGCACAGCCCGATCATGGCCATACCCAGCCGGAACGTCTTCACACGGTCGCCGGTGACCGAGCTCTCGCCCACCCGCGGCAGGTACTTCACCGGCACCTGCACCAGCGGCACCCGCAGCCGAGCGGCGTGCAGCATCATCTCGAAACCGAACGAC
>JACDJB010000763.1_pt1 | contig 29688 bp, 21 predicted proteins | sample 7454121 | NCBI WGS metagenome assembly JACDJB01 (sample SAMN14253290, study PRJNA609438) | sludge metagenome | isolation source: sludge after 25d culture with pyrite | collected 2018-12-20
GCTGGATTACTAAAACAGAAAGAGTATGTAGAACGGAAACAAGTTACTATTATGTCCCATATAAAGGATCCAAACGATCAGAGGTTGTAACGAGTTCTAATCGATATGCATACCCCGACGATGGCGAATACGGTAGTTATTGGTATGTATATGCAGGTCTTGCTAATAATTCGCCAACTATTTCATTAACTATCGCAAACAATCAAGTATTATCCGAAGTTAACAGTACTTATATACCAACAATAAAGGTATCTGACCTCAACAATGACACATTAACAGTCTCATACTACATTGACTCAGAGGCAACACCTAGAGATACCAAAACAATATCAAATACAGTAACACCACAACTAGTGAGCTTTAAAGCATTAGACATTAGTACGTTGTCGGAGGGTACTCATATCTTTAAATTTACTGTAAATGATGGTACGGTGACTGTCCAAGAACAGGTAAATATTATTGTAGACAAATCTCCACCAATTATTGGAACAGTAAACATCACATCTTCAGATACTAGCATTACTATAGTAGGTTCAGCAACAGATAGCATAGCTGGTATGCATTCTATTCCGTATCGTTACACATCTGGAACATTTGCAAGTGATTGGATCAATAATACTTCCTATACACACAGTTCGTTAGCTCCAAATACAGCATATGTGGTTAAGTTTGAAGCTAGAGACAAAGTAGATCACATAGCTAGCAAGTTACAAACCATTTACACCAAAGCTCAAACACCTAAAATTAGCGTAAATAACCCGACAGAAAACACCATAGATATCACACTTAATGACAACAATCTAGCAATCACTAATTATCAAATAAAAGTAGGTAATCAATTTGTAAGTTCTGTTGGAACTCTATCTACAACACCTGTGTGGATTACCTCACCAAATAAAAAAGTTACGGTTAAGGGCTTAACCCAAAATACTACTTACACTATTAATGCTAAAGCAAAAAATCAAGAGGGAATCGAAACTGCCGTTAGTAATTCTGTAATAGGTACGACCTTGTCTGCACCTCCAACCAATATTACAGCAAATCTAACTCAAACCTCTGTAAAACTATCTTGGCCAGCTACAACAGGTGCAACTGGGTATGATATTGAGGTAGACGGTGCAGTGATCAATAACGGAGCCTCTGTTTCTTATACCCATACTGGACTAGCTCCCGACTCACAGCACAAATATAGAGTTCGGGTGAAGAATGCTGGCGGTACCGGAAACTGGAGTAACTTTTTTACTCAATATACTTTGCCTTATCCCCCTACTACACCAACTAACCTTGAAACCAGTAACGTATTACAAACAGAAATCACAATAACTTGGGATAGAGTGGCAGATGCTGATGGGTATGACCTAGATGTTGACGGAAAGCTCTTGGATAACGGAAACCTTACAACTTATATACATACTGGATTAAGTCCTTTAACCGATCATACCTACAAAGTAAGAGCAAAGAACAGAGGCGGAGCAAGTGAGTGGAGTGCACCTAGTATGGTAACTACGTTACCATACCCACCTGAGACTCCCATAGGTGTTACAGCACATCCTACAAAGGATTCGATAACCATCTCTTGGCCAATGGTAGATGGGGCGACAAGCTATGAAATTGAAGTAGATCGACTAATCATCGACAATGGTGCGGATACCTCATATATACATGAAGGGTTGGAACCGCTAACTGGTCATACGTATCGAGTTCGGGCAGTGAATGCGGGTGGAAAAAGTTCATGGAGTACTCCTATTGATGTAACAACATATCCACCAGAACCTCAATATCCATCAAACATTATGGCGACAGCAGACGAGAACCGAATTTCATTGATGTGGTATCAAGTACAGCATGCAGAAAGCTATGAAGTAGAAATTGACGGGTCACACATCGAACAAATAACCGAAGCTCAATATGAACATTTTAATCTTTTGCCAAATAGTAATCATTCGTATAGAATTCGAGCAAAAAACGTCAGTGGATTTAGTGAATGGAGTCAAGCAGTTACATTTGCAACGATGCCGAGTGGAAGTGCTAACTCTTCATTAACCAATATCGTAGCGGTTGTAACGAATCAGTTTATTACACTTTCTTGGGATACGGTTGCTTTTGAGGCCGAATATGAAATTGAAGTGGACGGAGTATTACAGGATCTTGGAAAAGAGACCATTTATCATCATGGTGGACTCTCTCCGAACCAATTTCATTCGTATAAGATTCGACTAAAAGATGACAGTAGCAATGGGAATTGGGTAGCCATATTATCTTTAGCTACATTACCAGACCTACCAGATGCTCCTGTGAATGTTGAGGCCTTTGCAACTAACAACAGCATCGAACTTCGATGGGAAAATGTTGAAGGGGCAACTGCTTATGACGTTGAGATTGATGGTAAGAACGTAGAAGTTGGTAATGTTCTAACATACCTACATGATCAATTAACTTCAGGTACATCACACACATACCGCGTAAGGGCAAAGAACATTACGGGAGTTACAGCATGGAGTTCAGCGATCACCAAAAGTACTACAAGTCCAACTTTTACTGTCAATGCAGTAAAGGAACAAACCTTTGACTTATCCTTATTAGCTATTCATGTACAAGATTTTAGTGAACTTACTTTTGTACTGACATACAATCCAGATGAGCTTGAAGTAATTGATCTATTTGGATTTACACCGAAAAGTGATGTGATTCAAGAAGGGAAAATACCGGGGTCGAACTTGTATGTAATTTATACACCTGGGGAAATCCAGTTCAAAATGACTCAAAACATAGTACCGGGTACATCTTGGTCTGGAGAAATCTCTTCCGTAGTGTTTAAAGCTAAAATCAATGGACAAGCTTTGATTGACTTTGCTGTTGAATAAAACTTCTATTTTTTATTACAAGGGGTAAAGAAATGAATAGACGGTTAAGAAAGTATAGCAAACTCATTATTATATTTATTGGAGCAGTACTTGTATTACAATCGTTTGTGTTCTCGATGGAGAATACTAAACCAATAGAACTGGAATCACTGGATGCTGATGATGAAAGAATAGCAACAGAACTATCAAATATGACCGGAATTACCAAGGAAGAGATTCTAAGGCTGAAATATACAGGACGATCTTGGAACGAAGTGATGGAGGCTCTTAAAAATACTAACAACATTAACATGGAAATGGCTAAAAATCATAACCGTTTACTAGCGGAAACTGGTATTGGAGACGAGTTTATCAAAGAATTAGAGAACTTGGGATACACTGTTGAGGAGATTTTGGAAGCTAAGATGTTAGTCGAAAGATTACATTATCAGCTTCAAGAAATACTCAAGATAGACAATCAGGTAAACCCAAATTCCCTAATAAATATAGCAACTCATCCAAATGAAACGGAAAATCTAGAAGTATTTGAGAAGATTTCAAATTCAGTAAGTTCCAGAACTCTACTTTATCTAATATTGGCTTTGGAAGATGAATTAGGTAGTAAAGAAGCTGTTTTAGACGAATACCTTCTAAGTATCCAATTAGACTTAAATCTTGAAGACTATGTAGCTAATAAAGAGCAGTATATAAAACTAAAACAAGAAAAGAACATAGTTAGTTCGACTGAGTTAGTTACTCTTTCCATACTCGAAGGTAAAATGCTCGAGAAACTGCAGCAACAAAACAGTCTTAATCGAGTAGAAAGTTTAATAATTGGCGGTAAAGGAATAGAGAGTAACGAGACATCGGTAACCAATCCTTTACCCGAAATACCTTTACCTAATGTAAACAATATTAAACCAAATAATCCACTAGAAGAGATTCAGAAAGAACTAAATTCGCTCAACCCAAATCACAAATAAATATACTGGGGGTAGGACAATGAATAAAAAGAAATTGTTTTTGATCGCATTAGCGGTCATATTAGTGGGAACTATATTCCAAGCTGGTTTTGCCGCAGAACAGAAAGTATCAAATGAAACAAAGATATCAAATGAAGAAATTGTTATCTCTAAGCACGTGTTAGAAAAGATCAAAGTATATGACTCAAATAATTACGATAGAAACCTAAACAATTATAAATCTTTACTAACAACTTTAAATGTACATTTAGAATTTAAAGAAGAGATCGAAACATTGATCCTAGCAGATTATCCGCTACCTGATCTCCTAATCGCCTATGAATATCTTTATCAACAATTTGGTTTGATAGAGGAACTTGAATCCTTGGTTGCAAAAAAGAGAGCAGGAGGGTCTTGGAAGTCCATTTTAGAGGAATATCAAAAAATAGATAAGGACTTTATTCCAAGAGCTTTTGAATCGGACTACTTAGAAAAACTTATTCAGACTATAGGTTTAACGACGGATGACATTATGATAGCGGATCGTATTTCTTTTATTTCTGGGCAGCAATTTGAAGACGTAATAAACACGAAGCTTAAAGCCGGAAATTGGAAGGAAGTTAACGTGAAATTAGGAATTCTTTATAGCCAAGACATATTGCCAAGGGTTCAGATTACATCCGAGCAATTATTAAAGTATACCCAATACTTGGATGAACAGCAGGTTGTTGGAGCATTTGTACTTGGGCATAAATTAGGCAAGGATGCAGAGTATATTATCGAAAAAATGATTGCTGGAAATTCAGAAGCAGATATTTTTGCAGAGATCAGTATAGAAAAATACTATTAATACTTGGGGGATTTTAGACATGAAGTATCTCAATCGATTATTTTTAGTAATCGGCTTTATGATTTTAATGCTTCCCCTTCAAGTTGTCGAAGCGGAAACATTAGAAGAGCAGATCAATAATCTTATTGGACCACAAAAGCAATACAATACCCATCTATCTCCTGTATATTTAAAAACAATTAAAACGGAAGAAGAGATCAGCCCTCAAAGTGGGGAATTAGTTATTACTCAGACAGACTATGTACTACCTGGGCGCAATGGTTTAGATTTAGAAATCAAACGTATCTATAAAAGTGGTATATCCAATGTCCAAGAAATGAAGGTAAAGTATGTGAACGGAGCTTGGGTGGATTATATTCACTCAGATGCAAATACTTCTTCATTTTACGAAGATCGGTATAATATCGGAATTGGTATGAGATTTTCCTTTCCTACAATAGAAATCCGAAAAAACTCCGATGGAACTAGCCATAACTTTTTACATACAGAAAATGGTGATGTTTACCGCTTAAAGGCATATACGATGGATGGTGTATTGACCTATTTAATCGAAGGACAGACCATTAAAGATGTTAAGGTTAGAGAGTCTTCATCGTTTAACAATGGTCAAAATGATGGTAAGTCAAAGTATATTATGACTGATAAGGATGGCAAGAAGACTTATTTTGCTGATGACGGAAGGATCTTAGGTATTGAGGATCGATATGGTAATACCATTACGTTCGAGTATACTACTTTAAATTATTCTATTGATGGGGCTAATATTACGAAAAGACTAATATCTAAAATCACTGATACCATAGGTAGAGTTGTCACTATTGAATATAAAGAAGATGCCACCTTTAAGGTAGGTCCAATTGTTAATGAACAATTTTCAGCTGAAGAAAGCTACAAAACCTCGCAGAATCCTAATAAAACGGATTCTGGGAATTTAAACGAGAAATTCCAAGTAATTATTCATCTTCCTAACCAAAAACAAATAACTTATGACAAAACTGCTGCGCTCGTTAGCTCGAGTAAACATGTTATTCGTACTCGATTGCAGCGTGTCTTTGATGTGGATAATAAGCCGAAATATCACTTTTGGTACGAACAACCTGACCTAGGCTTTACTTACACAAATGGAACAAAATATTCCGTATACAATCGATATGAGAATCTCGTGCAGATTGATTATGTAAAAACAAATCATATTAAGCAATATATTTATAATACATTTACCCAAGAGCTTAGCGATGGTAGCATGCAATATCGCAAAATATTTTCCAAACAAGACTTAATAAAAAAATCATATGACCTAAAGAAAGAAAATTTTCTTGAAAAGTTTATTACTGAAGTCAAGGATCAAACCAATTATTCTTATACTAACGAACCAGATGGCTATGGATTTAGTGGCTATAGAAAGAATGACAATAATTACCTGAAAAACACGTTCCGATATTATTCAACTATTACTGATATCAAAGGGAACGAAACACATTTTTCCTATGATGGAATTCACCAGCTTCTCTCGACAGAAGAACGGGGTAAAGATCATAAAGAAGTGATTACTACAGAACGAGACGAGATGAAACTCGTCAAGAAGCAAGAGATATTAATCTATCCGTATTCAAATGGAAAAGAGACTGGTACGCCGATCAAAAAAATAGAAAACTTCCGCTATGATGAGTACGGTAATTTAACGAACTACACGGGTCCTGAAGCAAATCGTGATGATACGGGTTATCCTATCGATAACGAACATACTGTTGTCTATTCCTATGCGTATGATAAATTTCATGCTCCTTTATTAAAAACGTGGAAGATAGACCCAAATACTACCAGTCAAATCATTTATGAAGTAGATGATAAAGGAAATATCTCAAAAGAAACCAGAGTAAATACAAGTGATAAGTCGAACTGGGTTGAGACTCTTTACGACTATGACTCTTATGGAAATATGGTAAAAGAAGAAAAACGTTCAGGAAATCAATCCTTCATTAATCAATTCGAATTCGGATCTGATGCCAATGGGGTGGATCATAAAGGTGCTTATTTAACTAAAAAGTATGCTTATACAGATGGAAAAGAGATCGCTACTAAATATGCATTTGACTTGAATACGGGTAATCTAATAGGTGAACTTGATCCAAAAGGTTATAGGACAGAGTATCAATACGATGTATTAAATCGGGTAGTGAAGGTAACTCAGTCGGATAACAACGTCAAAGAATACCAATACGAAGAAAAGCCATATGCGAATCTATTAATATCTTATAAAGATCCGAAGGGTACAGCTTTTCAGTATGAGTATGATATTCTAGGAAATCTACTAATAAGTAGTATTTTTGATAATAATAGATGGAATGTAGTAGAAACGAACGAGTATGACGCAAAAGGGAATAAAACTAAAGAGACGAATGCCAATGGTCATAGCATTCTATTTGAGTATGACAGCCAGTATCGTCTAATTAAGAAAACCTTTTTAGAAAATAACACTGTTAACAAAGGGAGTCTTGCTATTCGTTATGATGTAAGTAACGATCCAAATAATCCACTTAATGTAACGATTACCGATGAACTCGGTTACAGTAAAAAGTATTATTACGATTTTCTCAATCGATTAACCAAGCTTGAAACTACTCCTGATCATGTTCAAATTTATTCAAGTACAAGCGAATATGATTATGTAGGTAACAAAATATCATCAACTGACGAGAGAGGGAATTCCACTCGATTTGTAGTTGATAATTTAGGAAGAGTTATTAAGTTAATTGATGCACTAGGGCATGAAACTACGATTACGTATAATGCACTGAATCAGATTGTTACACAAACTGAGCCTGGTGGAAAAGTAACAGATCATTTATATGATGAATTAGGTAGATTGCAAGAAAAAAGGGTGTACCAAGCAGGATCGAATAATAACTACACGTACACCAAGTATGTATATGATCATGCAAGTAATATCATAAGTGAAAAGCACGGTCAGATGATTCATACTGTAGATCAACTTGCTTCTGAAATATCCTATGTCTATGATCAGATGAATCGTATTATTGAGAAGAACCAAAAAGTTGATCAATCGAGAATCGCTCGTACTAGCTATAGCTATGATAAAAATGGCAATAGGATTCAAGAGATTCATTATGCAGATCAAGAAGATACAAGCTATCGTATTTATAATAGTGAATACGATTATAATGGACGAGTTTTAGAAGAGAAAGGTTCCTATAAAGAATCAGAAGGTACAGGTAAAATCAATGAGCGAGGCAGCTATCATAAAAGATATGAATATGATTACGTCGGAAACCGAATAAAAGATCATGTGTGGAATGGGAGCCGTTTTGAAACTACTTCCTATATCTACGATTATCGTAATCAAACCAAAGAAAAGATAGAGCCTTTTACAAGTAACGATTCTATTAAGACAACAAAATATGAATATGATAAAGTAGGTAACTTGGTTTCAGAAACCATTTCTGTTCTAGGTTCTAATGTAACAACCGTATTTTCCTATGATGGTCTAGGAAGATTATTTAGCAAGAGCGATCCACTTGGAAATCGATCACGATATATGTACGATGCGAGTGGTAATCTAGTAAAAGTAGTCGATGCACGTTATCAGAACCTTCCGATTGAGCAAGCACCTGGATTGGAATATGAATATGATGCATTAAACCGTATGACTAAAACTACAGCTTTTGACGGTAAATCCAAAGAGGTAATTGCATACAAGGAATATGACGGAAGAGGTAATCTGATCAAAGATGTAAAGGGTGAAGGATTTAACTCTATAAAGCCAAATCTATCTATCGGAGATCAATATGAATATGATGCGAATGACCGATTGATGACCTTTACCTCTGCACAAACAGCAGCAAACAATCGTAAAAATGGAACAAATGATGTTACCAAGCAATACAATTATGATGGTATTGGCAATATTCTTTCAGAAATAGATGCTGAAGGTTATAGCAATCAATATTCATATTATCTAAATGGCTTGCTTAAAGAAAAAACGTATCCTGATGGGAAAATAGAATCCTATGATTACGATCTTACCGGTAAGAGCGTAATGATTAAAAAGGATCGCGCTGGATATGAAACGAGAATATATCAAACAATATTTGATAAGCCATACCGAATTGAATACCCAGATGGATCATATGAAACATTTGTTTATTCTAGTAAGGGGGAATTACTAGAAAGCTACGACCGTTTAGGAAATGGAAAATATTTCACTTATGACGATTCGGGAAATCTAATTCAGTCAAAAGAATATATAAGTTCTGAAAGTAGCTTCGATTATTTCAAAATGGTTAAAGCCAGCTATGATGAACGTAATCAACTTAGAAGCACGGAAACGTTCAATAATAAGGTTCCTAAACTATCTGGACAAACCGAGGTTACTCAATCAGTTAATGATAGAGTTGAATATCAATATGACAAAGCTGGAAGATTAACAAAAGTATCTGGTCCTTATGGTAAAGAAACTCAACATGAGTATGATGCAATTAGTAATGTCATTACAAAATTGCAAAAGGTCGAAAATGGTTACTATGATGTGACACGCTATAGTTATGACCTTAAATCACAAGTAACTAGTGAATCTTTACTGGTGAAAACTTCTGATTTGGAAATGAGTTATTTATCAGGTGCACAGTTTGACAAAGTCTATTTTGATAGAGTAATGGTCACCAATACGTATCAATATAATGAGAATGGTCAACTCATCAGTAAACTGGATCCGCAAGGGAATGTTACTCTATTTGAGTATGACCTCGATAATAGACTCACGAAAAAAATGGACCCAATGCTAACTGCAACGACATATCGTTATGACCTTAGAGGAAACCTAGTAGAGGAGACCAATGCCAAGGGGAACTCTACTTTCTATGAATACGATCAGTTAAATCAATTGATTCGGAAAAAATCTCCTTCAGCGAACGGAAGTCTAGTAACTACACGTTATGTCTATGATGTTATGGGGAATCTGATAAAGGAAATTTCACCTAATCATTACGTATCAAGTAAAGATACCATAGATTCAGTACTATCGATGGTCGGTTTCTCATACCAATATGATCGCATGAACCGACGAATTGCTACATTTTCTCCTGAAGATGTAGGATTGGAATATATTCAATATAATGCTCTTGGTCAAGTTGTTAAAGTAGTCGATGGCATTCGCTTCACCGGCAATATGGGGGCATCCAAAGGAACGGTTTACGAATATGATGGACTAGGTCGTGCAGTCAAGATCACTGACGCGTTAGGATATAGTACTCACTATGAATATAATGTATTTGGAAATGTAACAAATCAAACGGATGCAAGAGGGAACTCTACCTTTTTTGTATATTATCCTGATAGCACACTAGCTTCTGTCACATTTGCAGATGGTGGTTCGGTTTACTACACTTATGACAAAATTGGGCGGACAACCAGCGAAACAGATCAGTTAGGGAATACAACATTATTTACCTATACACCATTTGGCAAGGAGAAAGAAATTAATGACCCTTACAACCATACTATTGAATCTAAATATGACCGAAATGGTAATCTAGTTAGCCTTAAGGATAAGAGAGGAAATACAACTGTATTTACTTATGATGGGAACAATCGTCTTACTGAAAAAAGAGTTCCTTTAGAACTAGATGCTAGTGGAAATATTCAATATGCTATAGAACATATTTCTTATGATGATATAGGTAATATAGTTAAACAGACATTATCAGGAACGAACTCACCGTTAACAAGAGAAACCCGTTACACCTACTATGACAACAATTTATTAGAAACGGTATCGGATAATAGTGGAGCGTTTACGAAAAACTTCTATGACGATAACGGAAATCTGATTAAAACAGAGAAGCTACGAGAAGCAGGGGTCTATGATGTCGAGAAATATGCTTACGATCACAGTAATCGATTAGTTCAGCACATAGAATTGATCGATGATCAGGATGTTTATCTAGCAGGAACGATAACTCACCTAAGAGATCTGGAATATGCAGATAAGATTCAGAGCATTACAGAATATCAATACGATATTCTCGGCAATAAAATTAAGGCAATTGATCCTAAGGGATACATGATCACAAATACTTATGATGTTTTGCACCGTGTAGACAAGATCATTCGAAATCACAATGGTCATGAAGTATATATGCAGTTCATGTATGATGAGTTAGGCAACAAAATTACTGACCGTAATGAACGTGGCTACGAGACGCATTTTACTTATGATCCAGTCAATCGTCTGAAAAAAGTCACCGATCCTAAGAGTAACAGTATCGTTTATCAGCATGATTTAGTTGGAAATAAAGTCTCCGAGACCAATACCAAAAATCAAGCTATGACTTACACTTATGATAAACTCAACCGTCTCGTGATGATCACTGATCCATTAAACTTCATAATCAAAAAGAACATCTATGATGCGAATGGGAATATCGTTAAGGAGATCGATGCCAAAGGGTATTTGTCTGGTAAAACCGATCAGGAGAGGTATGGAACACTCTATACGTATGACCTTGCAAACCGACTTGTTATGTATACCGATCCAGAGATCGCTAAGCTCCATGAGCCTCATCGCTTCACTGCGAAATATGAGTACAATATTACAGGGGAAATTACTAAAGAAATTGATGCCTTGGGCAATACTCATATCTATGACTATGATGATGTCGGTAGACTGATAAAAGTGACAGACCCATTGAATGTAAGCACCACTTATGGCTACGACCAACTAGGGAATAAGCTCTACATGATCGATGGTAGAGGGAAATTGACCCGCTATCACTATGGTGCCTTTGGACTTCTGAGAGAAGTGGTCAATGCTGAGAATCGAAAGATTTCTTATCAATACGATCTAGCAGGCAATATCGCTCAGATGATTGATAAAATAGGCAACCAAACTCTCTATACTTACGATCATAGTAACCAGCTTACGAGTCGTATGGTGACCGAAACAGGGGATCGCATTACCTATTCATATGATGAGGTAGGTAATCGAATCTCCATGACGGATGAAAGTGGAACGAGTAACTATCTATATGATGAAAACAACCAGTTACTGCAGATTACAAAAGATGATATTATGCAAATTCGTTACACGTATGATTCAGTTGGCAATATCGAAACGATCACAGACAAGCTCGGATTCATTACATCCTATACTTACGATCAAGCGAACCGAATGAAAAGTGTGAGCTATAGTGGAAAAACAACGTCATATACATATGACGAAAATGGTAACAGGTCAGCGATTCATTACCAAGGTGGAGTAACTGAAACCTATACCTATGATCGCAACAATCAGTTGCTACAACTAGTCAATAAGAAACCTGATGGAACAATTCTATCCAAATATACCTACACCTATGACTCGGCAGGAAGAGAGATTACGAAAAACGATGGGTTTGGTACTACGAATTATTCGTACGACGCATCAGGTAGGATAAAGAAAGTAGAATCACCTGGTAAAACCACCGTCTATACGTATGACCGTGCAGGGAACCGACAATCTCAAGTTGAGACCTACACCTCTGCACAACCGAGTGGCTATACCGATGTGGTGAATAATCAACAAATCCAATACAGCATTAAGAAAAGTGAATATGTCTATTCCAATGCTAATGAGTTACTGAAACACGTAGAAGTGATGAGTGATGCCAAAGGAATAGAGCTACTCACGAAAACAACCACCTATCTGTACGATGAGAATGGGAATGAGATTCGATCAGGAGTCAGCTATCTCCTCCCACATAACCGGAATATGAGACAAACGACAACTGGCAATCCGTATGGAGATCAGATTACAGATCCAATCCATAGTCTCATCGATAAAGCAAACAACACGTACGATGGATTTAATAAACTTAAGAAAGTAGAGAAAGTAAAAGGAGAGGAACGTGTTATTGTAGAATTCCTCTACAATGGAGATGGTCTGAGAACGAAAAAGATCTCCCGTAGTTCTGAAGATGGGTATGTAGCCAAAGAGATAAACTATCTCTATGATCGACAACATGTCATTTTAGAGACCGATGCAGAAGATTTACTAAGTGTTCGCTATATTCGCGGAATCAATTATATTGCGAGAAGTAGTGGAGATCAATATTCCTACTATCTCTATAACGGTCATGGTGATGTGGTGCAAACGGTATCCGAAGCCGGAGAAATTGAGAACCAATACGACTTCGACATCTTTGGCAACCCGATCCTTACAGTTGAAAAAGAGTATACCAATGCCATTCGCTATGCAGGTGAATTCTACGACGAGGAAACAGGACTATATTACCTAAGAGCGAGATTCTATGATCCATCCATCGGGCGATTTATTTCCGAAGACAGCTATTGGGGAGAGGACCGCAATCCGTTAAGCCTGAACCTATACACCTATGCACATAACAATCCAATCAGATTTATAGATCCATCGGGTCATGCAGCTACATCTGTTGATCAATTGATCAAAGCGATCGATGCTCAAAAAGCAATCTGGTGGGAAGAGCAAAACAAAAAAGGAAGCTCAACTGTATGGACAGCACAACAGACTGCTGCAAATAATGAAGCAAATCGACTACGTGAACAGTTAGCTGCTCTAGAAAAAGGAAATGCAAGTGCGCAAGCAGTAAGGGATCAACGTGGCGATGATGCAGGAGTATGGGAACAGTACAAGCTCGAACAAAAGACAAAAGAAAATCAACAAAAGCAATTTACTGGAAGTATTACACAAAGAGACCGAGATGAACAAATCAAGTTAGAGTCGATGGTGAAAGCTTCTAAAGAACAAGGAAGAAACGTGAACGATACCTTTAGAGGTGGTAACGACGAAAGACTTATTAGAGAACAAATCGCCAAAGATTACGGAATGAGTACGAGCGAACGGGCAATGATGAAGGAGTATGATTATTCAAGTGTAGTCAAACAATCGAATGTTAATGACAAAAACTACCAATCTATAATGAAAGAATTGGCTGAAGTAGATAAAAAATATCAAGACTCCTTCGGAGGAACAAATCCTCTGGATTATATTAATAAAAATATAAATACTAATAATGTGAACTGGTTAGTAGTGCTTGAAGGATTTAATGATGCTTCAGCCGCTGCATTAACTTTTGGAGCAACTACTTGGTTTGATGTAGGACCTAAATTAAAAGATAAAGACCTTGATGATTACTATCTAGGTCAGTATTTAGGCTATAATGCAGTAGGAATTGCTTCAGCATATGCAGCACTTGCAAGTGCAGGGGTAGCTACAGGCGGGGGTGCGGTAGCTTTGGCTGGTGGTCCACCTGGTATGGTTACTGGAGGTGCAGTTGCTGTAGGTGCAAGTGTTGCTGCTCTTGTTGAGGGCGGAATGAGTGTTTATGCATTTAGCAAGGCAGATGAAGCCTTCGGAAATTATAATAGTAGTAAAGGTAAGATAGAAGAGTTTAAGAACTATTCAGCAAAAGAAATTGAGAAAAAATATGATTTGAAGAAAGGGCAATTTCATCAAGTAAAACAAGATATAGTGAAAGACCTTTCGCATAAAAACTCGCCGTACAAAGACTCTATGAAAAAGGTTGGAAATAATCCTGACGTACATCTTAGTTCAAATGGTACAATAAGAGTCATGTCTAGAGATGGGAAAACATCTTTTGATACTAATTGGAATATAAGGGATTTCCTACCTTAAAAAGGAGGTTAATATGTCATTTGAATTGGATGTATTAGTAGTTAATCAGAATAGTCCTTCACCAATTCCATTTCCAACTTTAATAGAAGTTATAAATGAAGTGGACGATGAAATGGTTTTGAGATTGGAAAAAACATGGAGGTTTATGAGCCAAACTAAAGGAATTTGGTATTCCTTGGTAAAAAGTGATAATGATATTAAAAATGCTTATTTGCTTTGTAGTTCCGATTTTGAGGTAGATTCTGAAGATCTACCAACACCATTTTGGATTGATGATGAAGATGTGATTTATAATTTAACCCCATTAATTATTCACGGAGAATTTATGGATGAATTTAGGAGGATACTAAAATTTTTAGTAGAACAATCTCCATCCAATACTTTATTGTTCTTAGCTAGATATCAAGGCGGGGATTATGAAATAATTCAGGGAACCTTATCACTTGATAAATATATCCAACTTATTAATGATCGGAAAATATTGTTTAATGTGTGCTATGTAATTACTAAGGATTAATGAAACATGAAGCCTATATGACCTTGATTGGCTATGTACCTTTCAAGGTTTTTTTTTGAAGATTTTTAAGGATAACACCATTGAAGGCTTGTATCTCGTCAGTATCTCCCCGCACTTAAGAGGAATATGAGACAAACAACTACTAAAGTGATCTTTCACAGACCTAATCTATAGCTTCATTAAGAATGCAAAGAAACTTATGGAGGTTTAAATCGACTCAAGAAAGTAGAAAAAATAAAAGGAGAGGAACGTGTTAATTTAGAATATCTCTATAATGGATGGACTGATTACGAAGAAGATCGCAGTAGTTCCAAAGAATGATATTGAGCCAAATAGACGAACTATCTTATGACCGACAACATAAATGCTAGAGACCAATGCAGGGGATAAACTCATTGTCTGGTTCATTCAAGATACCGACTACATTGCTCGATCCACCAACCCAGAGCAACCACTACTACGGACATAGAGATGTGGTACAAACGGTATCCAATCTGTTGAGATCGAGAACCAATAAAACTTTGCATCTTTGGTAAACCAATTCAAACGGTAGAGGTTGGATATCCCAACGATATTTGTTTTACAGGTGATTTCGACGAGTAAGAAATAGGACTCTATTATTTGATAGCGAGATACTATGTTTCTATACATCAGACGATTTTTTTTCGAAGAGAGTTAGTAATATCCATTTCAAAATTAATATATAATTAAGAAATTTAGCAACATAATTGTTATTATAGGGCTTTATTTTAACTCATTATTTATTCTGCATCATTATGCTAACGGGCAGTATAGCTTAATAATTGATAAAGGATAAACGGATATGCTTACAGAATAATACCGATAAATGTAGCACTGACTGTTAGGTATTGTTAAAAAAGTGATGTTCATTCTGGAGGTAAATATGAGCTTATACAAATATACAGCTATCAAACCATACAGCAAAAGTAATCTAGAAAATAATCAACTTTATTTACAATCACCAAAGATGTTTAACGATCCATACGAATTTATTTTTAAGTTTGATATTGCTGATGAGGTATTCCTTGATTTCATAAAGTTAATATATGGAGATATGTATACGGAATTCAAAGAAAAAAATATCTCAAAGGAACAAGTGCTCGATTATACAAGGGACCATTACTTTTCAGAAAGTTGGAGTTTACTTGGTGCAACTTGCCTAACAGAGAATGCAAATGATGATATTATGTGGGCCCATTATGGTGGTAATCATAAGGGTATTTGTATAGAGTTTGATAAAAGTAAAGCACCATTCAATCTCTTTAAAAAGGTTGAATATACAAGTAAAATTTCTACAATTCAAATCGATGATTTAGCATCAATGGATATGAAAATAATTGAAGCATTCAAAGCAAATTTATTTAGGAAGCATAATATTTGGAGCTATGAAAATGAATGGAGATATGTATCTGAGGTTAATAGCTTTGTTGAGTACGAACCACAAAGTATATTATCAATTACTTTTGGATTCTTTTGTGACGACAATTTGAAGGCAGAGATATTAGAATCAACCTCTCATCTTTCTTTGAAATACTTTGAAGTAGTTAGATCAAAAGATTCCTATGAGATAGAAAAGCGTCCATTTTTGAATCGGTGGTTAACTCTCAACTAACGGGCAGTTTAGTTTAATAAAGAACACTACGATATTACAAAATTACTCATATCGGGATATTATTAATTTAATATATTAAGTGAAGTAGGTGTGAAAATGGATTTACTCGTTGGATTCTTAGTATTTGCGGCAATTTTTGCTGTTTATGATGCTTTACGAAAAGTGAATAAAAATATCTTAGACCAAACAGAAGAGATAAAAAAATTACGTGAAGAATTAGCCAAAGGTACTAAAAATAGCAGTTCCTCTTTAACTAACCGTGATTGAGCGAAACAAGGAGTTGTTGTTGTGGCTTCTTCTTCCAGTTCGACTAATGGGCAGATTAGTTGGAATCCAAGAGGAATTAATACCCAGACAGTTGAATGTTATTGGTATGCTTTGGAAAGGAGGATTTAATATGTACCTTCACTGTTATAGAAAGCCGATAAGAATCCGCCAACTTCCTTAAAATTAAAATTTGAGGAGGGTAAATATGAAGGTTAATGATAATTATCTGAAAGAACAATTAAAGCATGTATATTGGTTAAATGGTGGTTGTTGCGCGGGCAAGACCACTATGACAAAGAAATTAGTTGAGGAGTTAGGATTTCAAACGCTAGAGGATAATGTCTTAAAATATAGACCATTTACTAGCCCTGTTGAATACCCTGCCCTTCAATATCCCCATCCTGGTTTGGACTGGGACAAATGGTTTAATAAACCCAATGATGAACATTGTGAATGGCTTTTTCAATTTGTCGAAGAAATGATGGAGTTTTTTGTTATCGATTTGTTGAAAATGCCTACCGATAAACCAGTCATAATAGATTTAGGAATAATGCCCGAACAAATATTACCCTTTATTCCTAAAGAAAGAATGATATGTCTCTATACGTCTGATGAAGAAATAGAAAGGCTATATTTTTTCAGGGAAGACCATAAGATGATTTTGGATGTTATTAACCTCACAGTAAATCCAGCGGAAACAATCAAAAATGGCAACAAAAACATGGTAAAGTTTTCTCATGATATTAGAAATGCCTGTGTTAAAAATGGAATCAAGACCATTGAAAGAACAACTAGCTTAAGTGTTGAAGAACAATTTAGACTAGTTCGTGAACATTTTGGATTATAGGTTCAAACAACCAGTAGTGTAGGTATCATGTGCAGGCTGCCAAATAGGCAGCCAGTTGCGCTGACGGGTGTTTGAGAGAAACGTGGAGTTGTAGTTGTGGCTCCTTTTTCTTATTCGACTAACGGTCAGGATAGTTCAATCATTTATAGAAATATTCAATTAACAAACTAATCAATTATCGGAGTGGTTCAAATTGCGAAATAACAATGATTTATTGGGTTTGTTAGGTGAAATGAGGACTTTAATTGATTCGCCAAATACTAGCGTCCTATGGTCGCAATTCGATTCTGTTGAGGATGTACTAAATACATTGGATACGCTCAAAAGGCGGGTTGAACTTGGAGATAATAAAGTAATATCTGAACTTAAAATCTTTTTCGCTCCAACTGGTTCATTCCAAGAAATATCCATTGATAGTGGTTGGGGTGAAAAGTTTATCGAGTTAGCTATTAGGTTCGACGAAATTATTGAATCTAAATGATTCAACTAACGGTTACGTTAGTTTAATGAGCACATAAACAACAGCGGCCGTCTAGGACTTTACCTAGTCTTCCGCTGTTTTTCATTATTCCGATCAATCTTAAACTAAGATCCTGAGGATTTCAGTTTTTCGCCTGCAAAGTTTTTTAACTAAGGTACTTCAGCATCCGTATCTCTGCTTCGGCCTTTGCATAGGTCCATAAAATTTCAATATCTCGCTTATATCCTCTACAATGATAAGAATATAAGATCCCTTTCTCATTTCTTTGTCCATCAAAAACTTTGATTCCTCTTTTCTTGAACTCTTTGTGAATAATAGATAGCTCTTCTGTAATACGATCCATGGCTCTTTGTATTGTGTCTATATATGGCTTCTTTGTCTTAATCAGACTCTTATCGATTGCTGATTTATCACGTTCAAAAGCTGATAATATTAGGGGAAGGAGAATAAATTCTCTAATGAGATATAGATCCTCTTCAGTAGGTAACGGGATGCTCAAACTAGATCACTTCACTTAAATAGGCATCAATAAGTGAATCGAAGTTTATCCAAAGTTGTCCCTTTTCCGATTTCATCTTAAGCTTCGATGTGAATGTATCTATTTTTACTATAATCCCATAAATTCTATGTTCTCTTGTGTTATCGTGATAAGTCACCATAACCATGATCTTATTCTCATATGCTTCGGCTAAGACACGTAATATTATTTCCATCTGTTGCTCATCTAGAGATGGAGCACTATAATCCGATCGATGATAACGTTTTACGATCGTTTCTTTATGTTCTGGAAGCATCATTCTCGAGGATTCCCACATTCCATTTCCTGAAAGCTTTTTACTTACACTCATTTATAATGACCTCCTATCTTAATGGATCTCATACGTGCCTGACCCGAAGATGTTAGTGAAGCTGCTCTTAAAATAGCCGAGCTTCCGAATCGATCTTTTATTAAGTCGATGGTATTTTCAAGCTTAAGATACTTATCACGATCGTTAAAAAGTGATAATTGATAGGTATCATCTTTGAACAGACCAGAAAGAGAAAGACCGATTCTTCTGACGGGATATCCAGTCCAATGAGTACGAAATAGATCCTTGGCCACTGAATAAACCTCATCCGTAATGCTAGTTGGTTCATCAATCTTTTTCTGCCGATAAAACCCCTGGGGAGTATTGAAGTCTGCCCCAGAGCACCCCACTGAAACGACAGTTCCTACATAACCTTTATGTCGAGTTCTTCTACAAACGTCCGAAGCTAACTCGAGCAATATAACATCAATTTGAGCTTTCTCGTGATAATCGCGTGGTAAGGTTATTTGATGACCAATGACTTTTTGTGAATTATGAGTTGATGGATCTACGGGACTTGGGTCGATTGCGTTCGCTGTCCTCCATAGTACAATTCCATTTACTCCCCAACGTTTCTTCAAACGATCGACAGATGTTTTTGCTAATTGTCCGATTGTTCGAATGCCAAGATTGTTCAAGTGTTGCTTCATACGTGAGCCTACACCAAACATATCTTCGACTTGCAGTGGCCACATGTCTTTTTCAATATTTTCTTTATGTAACCAGAAGATACCTGATGCATTTTTTTTTGCGAAATTATCGCAAGCAATCTTAGCAACTACCTTATTGAAACTAATCCCAACGCGAGCTCTTACACCTGTTTCAACTTGAATATCCGTTTGAATCATTCGTGCAATATCTAAGGGATCTCCAAATATGTGTTGAGTATGGGTAACTTCGATAAACAACTCATCGATCGAGAAACTTTCTACAAGGTCGCTGTATCTTTGCATAATCTCAGATATCTGAATGGATACATCGATGTAGTGTTGCATCCTAGGTTTTACTAAAATTAATTCGGGACATTTAATAAGGGCTTCGTTAAGTGTCTCTGCTGTTGTAACACCATATTTTTTTGCGAGAGGGCATGCGGCTAGTATTATTCCTGAGCGTCTTTCGGGATCTCCAGCAACTGCTATCGGTTTATCTCTAATGTGAGGGTTGGCCGCCTTTTCAACACTTGCATAGAAACTTTGCATATCACAAAGCATAACAATCCGATGCTTTTCATCCATAATTTCACTCCTTAAATAAGAACATATGTTTGTATTTTATTATATACAATATGCCAGTTCTTATTCAATGTGAAAACTTGTAATTTACTGACTGAGGAAAAAGGTCATACTTGGGGCAACTGTATTAATGAAAGATATTATTAAACTAAAAAATAAAGTTTTAGATCGATGTAGACTAAAATAGATTTAGCAAAAATTAACGGACAAAAGTTTTACAAACATAGAAATTACATCTACATAGCTAATTGTAATGTAGAAAATCTAGAACGTTACCGTCAAAAATATCAGAGTAAAAGGATTTTCAATACCATTAGTAGAAATGGATTGCTAATAGTCTAACAATATTGAAATGTAGAAGGTTAACCGGTTAACTTCAAATACTAAAAGATTTTTTGGTTAACTAACACTAATGGGAATAAATAACCATGAAAGGAGAAAGAATGGGGATTTTACTTATGATCTGGGTCAGGAGGTGTCGATAAGAGATTGGAGTATCAGTACTAAAATAAAGGGTGAAATATATTTAGTAGAAGACTATCTACATGGTCAGTATATATTACTTGTTGAAGGAATTGAGGTAGCAAAAATATTAATCTATGTTGGGGATTCTATAAAGATTAATACTATAGCCGGATACGCAGTGCAGCTTATACATAATAAAAAATATATATCCATTATTAAGAGTCAATCTAATAATAGTCACATAAATAGAATGAAGAAAAAAGTAACCCGCCCGACCAAGGATTAGGTTACTTTTTTGAGTATCACATTAAATCTGTGACCGCCCACTCGGCAATTATAGTATAAGCAAATTAAGATGATTTAATACATCAAAGTGTAACTTTTAAGGTCCTATAACTTCTATTATAGGGCCTTATTTTAACTCATTTGATTAAAGAAGGATTAACGCTCTTATTTATTGAAGTTGTTATGCTAACGGGCAAGATTATTGAACCATCGGCCAGACGGAAGTTATCTCTAGTTTTCTGGTAATATAACTAAGAAATTTGTTCTATTACTTTTTTGCCTTAAAACATCACATTCATTGGAGTGAGGTCATTTTTATGAAAATCAGTTTTGAAGTGTATCTACCTTTTAAAATTCCAATTAAAGATGAAATCAAATCGATTCATGCCTATGATAACGCAGAGTTCATGCTTACTTATCACTCATATAATCGTAGTACACTAATTGACCAGGAATATTTAATCGATGAAATAGATTGTTCCTATATTACAGTGGACTTTATGCCTCATGAGACCATGACAGCAGGGCACAAGACAGATGAGATTTTAAGATTAACTGTTATTAATAGTATCGAATTCTTGAATCGTTTTATAGATGCACTCCGGATTACTCACGGTCTTAGTCACACTCACAATATTACAATAAGTGACTTACCAGTTTTGCTAACGCTAACTATCGATGACAATGAGTCTTATGCATACTTAACGCGTCCACACGATATTATTCCTCCCTACAAACAATTGACACTTGAAGAGATATCAGCTGCAGGGAGCTCCTTGCAATTGTGGGACACTCATCCCGAAGTATTTTTATTTGAGAAATTTTTCGCATCTGCGCGAAGCCACCTTCGTAAAGAGCAGATGATTGAAGCGGTAGTTGACTTACAAACATCTTTCGAGATTTTTATTAGAAATACACATAAACTGTTGTTACTCCACAGTGGAGCAGGTCAAGATGAAATTGAAAAAGCCCCGTTAATATCATTCAGAAATGTGGTAGAAGACCATATTGGAAGGATGTTAGGGGCTAATCTAAATTTTAAACAACCAAGTGGTCCAATTCATGAATGGGTAGAAAATCTTTATAAAGTTCGAAATGAAATTGTGCATAGTGGTCGAGTGCATGTATCTGGGGATGAAGGTTATGCGGCTTACGATGCTTATGTTAATGCAAGAAATCATATTGCCGCTTTACTTGATACTGCAGGGTTGATGAACGGCAGCAAAAAAGTAGATCTTAACATTTTTCCGAAAAATGTGAAGGGTGTTATAGATTCAAAACCCATATTAGAAAAATTAATAGAACAAGGTCTGATACCCAAAGACCTCAAATTTTATGACTCAAGCCAAGAGAATAATGTGGAGGCAAAGTAAAATATAGTACTCTTATTCCGCTAATGGTTACGTTTATCCATTAAAGATTTAAGAAACTACTAATTTTATAAATCAAAGCCCTATAATTTCCATTATGGGGCTTTTGTTTTTACCTAATTTCTGAAAAAGATGCCGAATCTTGCTAAGATTACTATAATGATAGATAGTTAAATAAAAGAAGAACCTTTTCAACTGATATTTTATTTCAAGGAGGAAGGAAACATGATAAAGAAACTGGTAATATTGTTCATTACAACAACCCTAATATTTAGCCTTGTTACTCCTGCGTATGCAGAAGAAGGTGGTCTATTGGATAGGGAAAGAGGGAAAGTGAACGATGTAGCGGTTACAGATAGTGTAGATCTGGTAGTTCAACAGTTCAAAGATATCAAATGACATTGGGCAGAAGGTATTATAGCTGAATATTGGGGAAAGGGGATTGTTAACGGTTTCCTAGACGGTACATTTAAGCCCGATCAACCAGTTACTACTGTAGAGTTTATAGTAATGGTTCTGAATAGCGGCACTGTTGTTGATGACAAAGGGGAAAGGTATTGGAGTGCAGAATTCTTAGAAAAATTGCCTTTGCAATCACAAAAAGTTATTAAAGAGTTTGCGGGTGGTAATTTTACAACGGGGAGTCCTTGGTATGTTAATTATGTAGAGATGGCGAAAAATGCTTCTTTCATCGGTAAGTATGAATTTGAAGATGAATATACAAAGCCGCTTACAAGAGATAAAGCAGCTAGCATTGCTGTAGAGTTTAGTGGTTTATATGACGGATATATCCAACAGGACTATGCTGAGATCGCAGCTACGACTTTTAAGGACTATATCACATTTTCACTACCTTACAGTATCTCGGTAGGTAAAGCAGCGATATTAGGTCTTGTTAACGGGAAGCCCGATGGTAGCTTTGCTCCAAAAGGATATATCACTCGTGCTGAAGCCTTGACGGTTATTGCACGAATTCATGATAAGTCCTTGCGAAGACCGGCCAAAATAGATCTTAGTCCATATCCTTTCCGGGTTGTACCAGGCACAGATGGGTATCCAGATATGGTGAATATTTTTAGCGATCATACAGCTACACGTATATATGATGATTTAATCGCGAGCCAAAAGTTAAGTAAAGGACTTGCCATTCATAAATTTACTTCGATTACTTTCTATGAAAATGAAAAAATGATGAAAAAACATTTAGAGAGATTAGAAGAGCCGCAGTTTTGGTATTTACGTGAGGTCTTCTATGATATGAGTATTGGTATTTCAATTAACACATATAGCAGAAAGAACGAATATGGTTTCGTGATTACGACAGATGAAGGAAGATTAGAACGCCATTCAGATGTACTTGATGCATTTCTAAAATCTATATTCAATAAAGAAGCTCCTGAGGTTAAAAAGTTTATTGATGAACATATTAACAAAATTCGAAAAGCAGATTATTTACGGAATTACGACGAAGAGAAGGTCTTCGGTAATTATGATGTTCTCTTAATCTATGATTCCTCTGGAACGAAGTATATTAATGTTAAAATTAGAAGTAAATAATAAATAGAGAGCAATCAATAAAAAAAGATTGCTCGGCTTATCAACTTTCAATGAAAGGAACGGAAATATTCTTAAGAGATTTGGCACAGTATTTCTTGATTTTTCTCTTCTTTTAAAAAGATCATTTATATTCACTTTTCCTTATATAGTTAACCCCTATTGTGCATAATAGCTACAAAGAAGAGGGAGTGTAAAAATATGACTAAAGACACCTCTAAAATGACGTATGAAGAACTTCAACAATATATCATTGATGAATTGATGAAACATGGTGCTGTTTACGGGGCGAGGGCAAAACCAGGAAGTGGTAACTATTCTGCCTATTTAGGTCCATTAACTAAGAAGAAGGTAATCAGACCTTGGCATTGTACAAAATGCGGAGATTCCTTTGAGAAAGGGGAGTGGGCACAAGTCTTTCATGATGAATTGAATATCTATTGTGAACATTGTAGCCCTGAAAGGAATGAATTAAGTATTATCGATCTAACATTAAGAAAACTTTATGATTATGTTACAAGACTAGAGAATAGGCTCCAACTATTAATAGACGCTAATAAAAATCAACTTGGTATGGAACCAATGTATCTTAGGGGACAAATTGATGATTTGGAGTACATTATTGGTGAAATCAAGAATGAGTTTGCTTTATCAAAAAAATAAAGAAAAAGTAACAATTCTTTTATTCGAACTTTACCTCTACCACATTTTGAAAAACTTTATAGCATAAATAATTGATATTATTAGAATGAAAAGTATACTTTCATTAGATTAGAGGAGGAGTTATCAATTGAGAAAGGTAACTACATTAGTTCTTATTACGCTATTTGTCTTTTTTTCAGTACCTTTAAATAGTAGCAATGCAGCTGATTCAAATATCGTTGTATTCCTTGATGGAAAACAGCTAATTTTTGATGTCCCACCATCAGTTGTAGATAATCGTACAATGGTTCCTTTACGCTCTATATTTGAATCGCTGGGAGCAATAGTTGAATGGGATCAAGGTACACAAACTGCAATCGCGACTAAAGGGGGTTTAGTGGTATCCCTAACCGTAGGAGAGAATGTTGCCTATATAAATGGTGAGAAGATTACTCTTGATGTCCCATCAAAAGTAATCAACCAACGAACGTTAGTCCCGCTTCGCTTTGTAAGTGAGTCACTGAAAGCTACAGTAGGTTGGTTAGGAAAATCACGAGTTGTAACAATTAATACTGCTGCAGTACATGATTATCCAGTTTCGTCTATAACTGATGGGGATACGATTAAAATCGTATACAAGAAAAACGAAGATGGGAAAGATGTTGTTGAAACGGTTCGTTTTATTGGAATGGATACGCCTGAATCCGTACATCCAGACCAAAATAGAAATACGGAGGCAGGAAAGGTAGCATCTGCCTATACGAAAAAGGCTTTAGAAAATGCTGAAATCAAGATTTCATATGATGTTGAAGAACGTGATCGCTATAGTAGATTGCTAGGATATGTTTTCCTGCAAGATGGAACATTTTATAATGAAAAATTAGTAGAAGAAGGCTATGCAAGATTAGCAACTTTCCCACCAAATGTCCAATGGGTAGATTTGTTTACTTACTTGCAAAAAGACGCAAGAGAACATAAGAGAGGGTTTTGGGCTGATGGGGATGAGTTTTAGTATAGAAGCGGGTGTTACAGCTCCTACTACTCCTATTATTGATAGTACTAAAACAAATTGTGATCAGCCATTAATTAAAGGGAATAAGAACTCTATGATTTATCATGTACCAGAAGGTAGGTATTACGATACGGTAGCAGATCACAATGCTGTCTATTTTTGCACGGAGAAAGATGCAGAAGAAGCGGGTTATAGAAAATCAAAGCAATAAAGTAGCTTTTTAATACGATATAGTTACTAAACTTCATATAAAGTTTTAAGCCATATAATACACATTATAGGGCCTACCCTAGATTAGAAAACATATAATAAATAAAAGTTATCAATAAATTACATACCTTGAATGGCTTCTTACCTTTCAAGGTTTTTTCTTCCAGGGGGTTGCACAGTGATGAATTAACAATTATGACCTCCATCATCGGTAGGTTTTTTTTTCATATCTTACAGAAGTGATATGGAAGATCATATATTATTTAGTGAAGCATCTGTAGAATAAAGGTTTTTTAAGTAATAATGTGGAATAGACTAGAAATATGAAGGTCGAATGTAATATTGGTGTCGGAGTGGATATTTTGTTGGTTATTTTCACACAAGTGGCTATATGCTTTATCTTGCAATTGAGAATGTAGAAAAGATACAAGTGTTAGTTGGATTCAGAATTAGATTCAAAAACGATTGAAATAAATTAAGCTAAAAATGATATCACTATAGGAAATTTCCTCCATAAAGAAACAAAGGATATGTTCTCAAAATCAATCGAGTTTGAATTCTCAGATTCGGATATTTCAATTTATAATATGGAGTTATGAAAATATGGAATTTAATCTAAAAAAAGAACTTGAGGAAGTTGGATACATAAAAATTAATAACTCCAACTTGGGAGATACAGATTTGATCGAGTTGTCGAAAAAATTAGGTAAACCTGTTGAATCGAGAATGGGAGGATCTCTAATTGATAGGCTTTCTCCAAAAAGGAAAGTGGACTCCAATAGAAATTCGTTAAGTAATGTACATCAATTAAATAGTTTTCCTCTTCACTCAGATACTGCTTATTATAAAATACCTGTAAAATATATTTTGCTGTATTGCAAAAATCCTGGTACGGGAGGAAGACCAACGTATTTGTATGATACACACAAACTGATATATAAATATGATGAGTTAAGGTTAAAATTGGCTAATGTAATTTTTAAGGTGATAAATGGACGAAATAGCTTCTTAACTACCATATATAACCCAGAAATTGATTTTTTTAGATTGGATAGAGACTGTATGAGATTTATATCACCTGAGGGAGAAGATTTATTTAAAGAAGTAGATAATTTAATTCATAAAGAAGACATCGAAGAAATCAATTGGAACACGAATGATCTGTTAATTATAGATAATTGGAGGTACCTACATGGAAGAGGTAGAAGTAAAACGAAGGACTATGAAAGATTATTATATAGATTATCAATAAGGGAGAGTTAAAAGTGGGGATTGAGTATACAGATCTGTACAATAAATCTAAAGTTTTTATCCACAAGGGAATTTCAAATAGAAATGAAAACGATATGTCTGAGTTTTTACTATGGGCGAGTCTTTCATTGGAATTATTGGGCAAGGCTACACTTTCTTTTGTACATCCATCGTTAGTGGTAGATCCAAATGATCCAAAAGGATTATTAGTAGCATGTGGTTATAAAAAACACGACGACTTTAAAACTATACAAGCAAAAACAGTATTCGAACGTTTACAAACAAGTTTGTCTATAAAAAAGTTCGATCAGAAAAAAAAAGAATTTTGTATGTCACTTGCAAATAAGAGAAATGCAGACTTACATTCTGGTTTATTACCTTTCGATGGGATAAGATTAGAAGCTATTTTGCCTCAATTTTGGGAGGCATGTAGCATATTGCTTGAATTTCAAAATAAAACATTAGAAGAGTGGATAGGACAGGATGAAGCAACACGAGCTAATCAAATAATAGATGATCATACGGCTATTCTTAAAACTTTAATTGAATCAAGAGTTGAATCTTATCGAAATGAATACAAGAAGAAATACTTTAATAGTCCACCGATGATTAAATATGTATTAGATGAGGATGAAGGGCTAATAACTTGTCCATCTTGTAATAACGAAGCACTAGCTTATGGCGAGCTCAATGATAAAGAATATATAGAAGAAAGCGATGAAAACCCCTGGTATTCAGTATTTACATATTTTTACGATATTACAGAGGTTCATTGTTGGTACTGCGATTTAAAATTAAATGGGTATGAAGAGGTTGCAGTTGTATTTGAGGAACCATCATTCACAACGCTTGTTGAAGAAGAGCCTGATTATGATTTCGATTACGGAAATGACTAATAGTTTTTTCTTTGCAATATTGCAGATAACTTTTACAACTACGAAGAAAACTTGAACGCTTAAGAAATTAAAGATTCTCTAATCTTATTAATCGTAAGGGAAAATATCAATTTCTATGTGTTCAATTCCTGAAATAATAATAGTTACAAAAATTATAGTGTCCTTAGAAGGGGAATGTAATAATGACTTATACATTATCCACCTATAGTGAATTAATACAGAGGAATAATATCTTCCTTGATAATTTATTATTCGGCAACGGTTTTTCCATACATTTTAATCAGCAATTCAGATACAACAATTTATATGAAAAATGTATGGCCTCTCTTGAAGCTGAGGATCAACAAATGTTTGAAACGTTTGAAACTCAAAACTTTGAAACAGTGTTAAGAGCTTTACACACTAGTATATTGACAAATAGGATATTTGATATTCAAGACGAAGAAATCGTTGACAGTTACGAAAGAATTAAGCAGTCATTAATAGATGCAGTAAGAGAAGTACACCCACAATATGAAGAACTTGCTCCCCAAAAGGGGCACCAATTAAGATTAGCATTTAATATATTTAAGAAATCTATTTTTACAACAAATTACGATTTGTTGCCTTATTGGGCTTTATTGAGTGTACTAAGTAATAGAACCAGCAGAAGAGTATCTGATGGTTTTGGTTATGATAGTAGGAGTCGTTTAATTATGTTTGATAAGGGAGCTGGAATCAGTCCTTCTGAAAATCCCCTAGAGCTATATTATTTACACGGTGCATTACACTTTTATATGAAGAACGGAGAAGTTGTAAAGATTACAAGGGGTAGATCCGAAGCCAGACTATTGGATATTATTACAGATACATATGAAGAAGGGGACTTTCCTCTTTATGTTTCCGAAGGAACTTGGCAGCAAAAACTTCAAAAAATTGAAAATAACAAGTATTTGATGAGCTGCTATAGAGCCTTTAAAAGCATAACTGGAGGCTTAACTATTTATGGACAATCCCTAGATAAAGAATGTGATTTACATATTATTAATGCTATTAAGGAATCAGCTTTGACAGATATTGCATTTGGTATATACGATAAAGAAAAGTCTCTAGATATAATCAATGAGATCGAGGTAATGTTTAGAGGATTAAATAAAAATATTTACTTTTTCGATTCTAGTGTTTTTTTTAATTCACTTGAAGAACTTGAATGGCACCAATTTTTGGAACAATAAGATAAGTAATCATTTACATGCAAACAAATTAGACCCACTTTTAATGCAGCGATATTATTAAATTTATAGGTTGAGATCGGTTTATCGGATCATCTAGTAGCGCAGTAGAAAGCTTTTAATTTGCAAATCAAAATAGAGTCAAGAATTATAAAACTATCGAAATCACATTATTGTTAAAGAAATCTACGTAAATTATTAATGCCCTATAATTATCATTATAGGAATGTTTTTTCTAAGCTATGAAGGCTAACAATGTTTCCTACCAAAGAGTGTCTGCTTAATAATCAAAAATAAATACAATATCAAGTAAAAGAATTTTTTCGAAGTGATTTGTTTGATTTTTCATAGAGTTTATCAATATTTACGTTCTTTTGCTATAATAGTATTAGTAATTAAGTACATAACAAGAAGATCAGAAGAGAGGATTTTTTTATGAATATAAAATCTCAAAGTGACCTTATTAACTTAGTTTTTCATAATCAGAAACACGGACTAAGATTCTTTAGTAATAATGAAAGGTCAAAATTATTGTTACAGGAAAATGACTCGAAAATAGAAATATGGTGCTTTAAACGTGAAAGATGGTTAAGAGCAAAACCTGAAGAAGTGGTCCGGCAAATGTTTTTAATATGGATACAAGAA
>JACDJB010000764.1_pt1 | contig 29687 bp, 24 predicted proteins | sample 7454121 | NCBI WGS metagenome assembly JACDJB01 (sample SAMN14253290, study PRJNA609438) | sludge metagenome | isolation source: sludge after 25d culture with pyrite | collected 2018-12-20
AGCCCCAACATCAAGGAACGGCTCGACTATAGTTGCGCCGTATTTTTGTCCGGTGAGTCGCCGGAGATGCTGGCCCAGGCGGCCCATATCCCCGTCCACCTGGGGGCCATGCCCGCCTCGGTGCGCGCGGCCGTGACCCGATGTGCGCCGTTCCATCCCGGTGACGTCGTCATCCTCAACGACCCCTACCTCGGCGGCAATCATTTGCCGGACATTACGCTGGTGTCGCCGGTCTTCATCAGTGATCAGTTTTCAGCAGGTCAGTATTCAGTGCACTTCAAAACTGAGCCACTGGTTACTGATCCACTGATTACTAATTACTTCTTCGTCGCCAGCCGCGCCCACCACGCCGACGTGGGCGGCATGTCGCCCGGCTCAATGCCGCTGTCGACCGAACTGTATCAGGAAGGGATCATCATTCCACCGCTCAAGCTGATCGACGGCGGAACGCGCAACGAGGCCGTCTGGCAGCTCATCCTGCGCAACGTGCGCACGCCGTGGGAACGCGACGGTGACCTCGCCGCCCAACTGGCGGCCCATGTCACCGGCGCGGCGCGGCTGGCGGAAATCGTGGGGCGCTATGGCCTCGACGAGACATTGCGCCAGGCGCGCGCCCTCATCGATTATACCGAATCGCTGACCCGCGCCGCCGTTCGTCTCATCCCCGACGGTCGCTACGCATTCATCGACTATCTCGACGACGACGGGCAGAGCACAGAGCCGGTGCCGATCCGTGTGGCGCTGACAATCGACGGCGACAGCCTGACGGCCGACTTCGAAGGCACGGCAACGGCCGTGACCGGCAATCTCAATGCCGTCCCGGCCATCGTCGATTCGGCCGTGGCCTACTGCCTGCGTTGCGTGGCCCTGGCCCTGCTCGACGCCGACCTGCCGATGAACGAAGGAGCCTTCGCGCCATTGACGGTGCGCATCCCGCCCGGTTCCCTGCTCGATCCCCGGCCGCCCCATGCCGTGGCCGCGGGCAATGTCGAGACGTCGCAGCGCATCGTCGATACCGTCTTCGGGGCGCTGGCGATAGCCCTGCCCGATCTGATCCCCGCCGCGAGTCAGGGGACGATGAACAACCTGACTTTTGGCGGGGCTTTTCCGCCCGATTGGCCGGCCGCGTCCTCCCATTTCGCCTATTACGAGACGATCGGCGGCGGCGCGGGGGCCGGGCCGGCGGCCGGCGGCGCGTCGGGAGTCCACGTCCACATGAGCAACACACGCAACACGCCGGTTGAGGCGTTGGAGTATGCCTTCCCCATCCGCATCGAGACGTATAGCCTGCGCCAGGGTTCCGGCGGCCGCGGCCTGCATCGGGGCGGCGACGGGCTGGTGCGAGCCATCCGCTTTCTCTCCCCGGCAACGGTAACCATCACCGCCGAGCGGCGGCGGCGCGGGCCGTATGGGCTGGCCGGAGGACAGGACGGCGCGCCGGGGCGCAACGCATTACGCCGCGACTCGACAACGATGGAACTCCCCGGCAAAACGACCTTCGGTGTCGAAGCGGGTGATGTCGTTGAAATTGAAACGCCCGGCGGCGGGGGATGGGGCGATCAAGCCTCCGAGGTTTTCCGGGACCTTTGAGGCCCGGCAAAATCGGCAAGTAACCTGTTCATTTTCGCCGCCGTTATCCGGTCGCTCCGCGCCATGAAATGGGCTAGGACGATGGTGGGCAGTGGCATCGAACCGTTTATGTGTATCCGCCTGAATTATTGCATCATGTCGCCCGGTCTGTAAAATCGGTCCGCGGGGGTTGGGCGTTTGGCCCGGCAGACAGCGGTAATCGACGACATCTTGCAGGATCCAAACGCAACGGATGATAGATTGACATGGCGAAAGAATCCCTGGGCTATGTAGAACTCGAATGGGTCTGTCCCTTCTGCACCACGCGCAACCCCGGTCGGGTGAAGGTGTGCGGTAATTGCGGCGCGCCCCAACCTAAAGACGTGCAATTCCAGCAGGCGGCCGAGGACAAGGTCATGACCGACCAGGCCGAACTGGAGATGGCCAAAGCCGCGCCGGACATCCATTGCCCGTTCTGCGGCACGCGTAACCCCGCCGGAGCGGTCAAGTGCTCCCGCTGCGGGGGCGACCTGACCGAAGGCGAAAAACGGGAAAGCGGCCAGGTGATGGGCGCTCAACAGACCAAACCCGCCCCGGACATCGTTTGCCGGTATTGCGGCACGGCCAACCCGGCCGCCAACGCCAAGTGCAAGAATTGCGGATCCCCCCTGCAACAGGCGGAGCGCCCGACCCCGGTCGCCGCGCCGGCAGCGGCCCCGGCCAAAATGAGTCCTGCTTTCCTCATCATCGGCGCAGTCGTGCTCCTGGTCATCTGCGGCGCGTTGGCTTTCTTTCTCATGCGCGGCACGCAGACCGAGAGCAATATCGCCCGCGTCAGCAACGTCGATTGGCGACGGAGCATCGTTGTGCTGGGCTACGCGCCCGTCGCCCACAGCGCCTGGAGCGATCAGATTCCTCAGGGGGCTGAGGTCAATTCCTGCACCCAGCGCGAGCGCGGCCGCTCCGCCTTTCCCACCGAGAACTCACAAGAGATCTGTGGAACGCCCTACGTGGTCGATCAGGGCACGGGCTTCGGCGAAATGGTTCAGGATTGTGAATACATTGTATTCGACGACTATTGCGAATATTCAGTCATCGAATTGCAACCTGTCGGCGTCATCGATGAGACCGGCTCCGACATGAATCCATTCTGGCCGGAAACCCGCCTGGAGACAGATCAACAGCTGGGCGAACGCAGCGAAACCTACCGGATCACTTTCGACGTCAACGGCGATTCGGTAGTATATGAAACCACCGATCCGGGCGAGTTCGCCCAATTCCAGCCGAGTACCAATTGGGAGCTGGAGATCAACGGCTTCGGCCACATCGTCGACATTCGCCCCGCGCCCTGACGATGTGTATGGCTTATCAGCACTGGTCATCCCTGTTCCGCGCCTACGATCTGTCGCTGGGACACAATCGCCGAATACTGGCCCTCGCGGCGGCAGGTATCGCCGCCGGTTACTTTCTGAGTGAGGGGACGTTCGCGGCGCGCGCCATCCAGGGGTTGACCGGCGGCGGAACAGTTTTCAGCGCCGGAGCGCTGGCAAAGGAGTTGGTTCCCGATCGCGAGGACGCGGCCGTGCCGGCGGCGCTGATCGCGCTTCCCTTCGCGGCTATCGCTCCACTAATCGGCTTGATCGCTCTTTTCTGGGTGATGGGCGGCATGCGCTTTCTTAACCGGACGACAGGACTTCGACCCAAAGCAACCGACACGCTTGTCCTGCTGATCGCTGCGGCCTTCCTCGCGTGGCGCGTGTCGCCTCTATTCGGTTTTCTGGCCGGGAGCTTGTTGGCGCTGGACGGGCTGCTGCCCGACGGGCGTCGGGCGCAACTGGCGGTGGGCATGGTGATGCTGATCACGGCCGGCTGGTGGCTGGTCGTCGTCCAGCCAAACCCCATCCCCCTTCCACCGACCTATATCGCTATCATCCTCGTCATCGCCATCGGATTCATCCCCATCATCCTGAACTCCTTTCAAATAACGGCCATCGGCGACGCCACGGACACCCCCCTGTCTCCCCTGCGTATCCAGACGGGTCAGGCATTCGCTCTCGGCGCGGGATTGTTTTCCGCGTCCTGGCTCGGCAAGGAGGGCATCCTCCTTTTAATTGGACTGTGGGCCGCACTCGTGGGAGTATTGGCGCATCAGTTGGTAATATCCCGCCCTCGCCGCTCGATCCTGTCCCTCTGAAAGATGTACACCACAACACACCCGGGCCGATTCACAGGCCTCTTCATGCTGCTCATCCTGGCGCTGGCACTGGCAGCCTGCGCGCCATCGACGACACCCGATCCAGCCACAGTTGAAGCCCAGGCGCCGACGCTGCCCGCCATTCGCCCCCCTGTGGTTACCACTGGTCTGCCGGGGACCACCGGTCTGCCGGGGACCACCGGTCTGCCGGGGACCACCGCACCATCGCCCGCGCCGGCGACCGTTGCGCCGACCAATCCGACGCCTGTTCCCACGCTCGTTCCGGAGATTGTCTCGACGACCATCCCCACGGCCACGGCCGAGCCGACACCGGACCGCAATATCTCCTGCAGCCGGCGCATCGCCGACAACGGGCTGCTTACGATGGTCACGCTGACCTATGGCCTCAGCCGCGACTTCGAGCCGCGCGGGCTGGTCAGCCTGTCCGGCTATCTCCCCGGCGACGTCACGCTCGGCTATCCAACCGAGCTGCGCCGGATCATCATCGGGCCGTTGGTCACAATGATCGCCGACATGCAGGCCGCGGGGCTTCAGCCCTCGATCATCTCCGGCTATCGCAGCTATTCCGCGCAGGCCATCGCCCGACAAAAATGGCTGGAAAAAGAGCCGGAACGGGCCAACATCCTCAGCGCGCCGCCCGGCCATAGCGAACACCAGTTAGGCACGGTCGTCGATTTCGGCTCGCCCGAACTGGCGGAGATCGTCGGCCAGGAGGATATCGAATTTCACACCTGGTTCTACAAGACGAGTGAGGGCATCTGGCTGCTGGAGAACGCGCATCGCTACGGCTTCACACTCAGCTACCCTTTTGAAGCGTTTGAGACAACCGGCTTTTTCTACGAGCCTTGGCATTTTCGCTACGTCGGCGAGGAAATGGCGACGTATCTTCATGAGGCGGGCATTTCGCTGACCGAACACCAATTAGCCACGGAGCCGCCACCCTGCATCCCGGACACACCATGAGAAGAAAACCCGTCATCGGCGCGACCTTGGCGCTAATCATAATCCTGCAAGGGATCATCCTCGTCGCCTGCGGAAACCCAACCGCCGGCCGCCCCCCGGTCATCACATCGGAAGCCGGCGGCTTATCGGATGCAGCCTCCAAACCGGCCTCAACGGCCACTGTCGGCTCAACCGACACGCCGGAACCGACGCCGACACCCGAAGCGACGACAACTCCGTCACCCACCCCACTCCCCACGGAAACGCCGACGCCGACACCCACGCCGGAGCCGATGACACTCGCCGTGCCTGCGGATTGGAAAGACCAGGTAGTCGAGGCTTTGGCCCGAGCAGACGACGCGCTGCCGCCGGGCTACCGCTGGACCGTTGCGGCGGCCGATGACCCCGCCGCCGAACTGGCCGCCGGCAACGCCCAGGCAGCACTGCTGCCCGGCGAGGAAGGGATCATCGTACGCGAGGAGCCGCTGGTCTTCACTGTTCCCTTTACCACCAACTGGGAATCGCTCAGCCCGGCCGATGCCGACGCCATCCTGGCCGAGGGGCACAGTCTGGTGCGTGTCATCCCCTGGAGCGCGATGACCCCCGACAACAAGGCTCTGCGTGTCGACGGCCGCCACCCGACCGACCCCGACTACCCCTACCGCGAAGCGTGGTCGCTGACCGCCGCGCCCGGCAAGAAGGACGCGGTCGCTGCGCTGGCCCCGGCCTTAACCGCGATGCTGGCTCCATTACCGACGATTCGTCTGGCTGCCGTTGGCGATCTCAATATTGCCCGCACCCAGGCCGAGATCATTACCACGACCGGCGATCTGGCCTACCCGCTGTCCCTGGTCGCACCTGTCTTCGCTGCCGCCGATTACACCATCGGCAATCTGGAGACGGCGCTCGGCGACGTGGGCGAGCCGGCGGCCAAGCGCTACACGTTCCGGTCACCGCCCGAAGCGGCCCAATCGCTCGCTATTGGCGGGGTCGATCTCGTCTCTCTGGCTAATAACCACGCTCTGGACTACGGGCCGGAGGCGCTGCTGCAGGGGATTGATCTGCTGCACGAGGCGGGCGTGGCGACAGTCGGCGGTGGCGCGGACGATGCCGCCGCCCACGCGCCGTATATCGCCGACATCAATGGCCTGAAGGTAGCTTTCCTCGGCTACGTTCACGTGCCGGTCGAGGCGATCACCCATTTCGACACGCAGAGCTGGACGGCCGCAGCCGGCACGCCCGGTTTGGCCTGGGCCGACCCGGAGCGCATTCGGGCCGATGTCGCTGCCGTGCGGCCGTTGGCTGATCTGGTCGTCGTCCAGCTTCACAGCGGCTATGAGTACATTGAGGAGCCAAGCGAGGAACAGGTTGCCGCCGCTCGCGCCGCTGTCGATGCCGGAGCCGATCTCGTCGTGGGCCACCATGCCCACATCCTGCAGGGCATCCATCGCTACAACGATGGCGTCATCGCCTATGGTTTGGGTAATTTCCTCTTCAACATTGACGGCCCGCCGGAGACGGCGATTCTCAACGTGTGGCTCGACCGGGACGGTGTCCGCCAACTGGAGGTCATCCCGGCCATCGTTCAGCAATATGGCCAGCCGCGACTGGCAGATTTCAGCGAGGCCGGGCCGATCCTGTCGCGGGTCTACTATCTGACCACAATCCTCAACGCGGCCAACCCTTGAATCAGTCAGCTACGGATAAACACGGATGGGACGGATTGAAGCTGCTTGTGCCTCGCTGCATCCGTCTCATGCGTGATTATCCCTGTTTCGATCATCACGGCTGGGCGCCGCCAATCGCCGACGCGCCGGGGCCGATGAATTGCTCGGGCGAGAAGCCGCTGACGAGGCCGCGCTCGTTGAGCGCCGCAATGCTGACGGCGTAGGTTACGTTCGGGTCCAGCCCGGTCAGGGCAACGTTGCCTGCGTTCATGGCTTTGACAAACCGGAACGTCGGATAGTAGAGTGAATCCACCGGGCGGAAAGAAATGGCGTAGCCGGATGCATCCGGGGTTACCGACCACGTCAGTAGATAATTGCCCGGTTCGGCCATCGCGGCAATGATTGGTGGTGCGGGCTGGTTGGGGCCACCGGCCAGGTTGGCAGCCACGGCCACGTTCAGTTGCACCACCCGTTGCAAATAATTGTAATCGATCAGATCCCACGTATCGCGATTGGAGTTGACCAGGTCAGGGTCTTCCACGGATTCGATGACGCGCACGGCAGGGAAGCCAACCTGAACGAACTCGCGATGATCACCCCACCGCCCTTCGCGATCAAGCGCGTCATAGATCACCACCGGAAAAGTCGGCAGATAAAGGCCGCCCACGTATTCATAGTAGCGGCCGAGCGCGCCGTGGGCCGATGTGAGGAAATCGACCGCGAAGAGGCGTGCGTACTGCGGGATACCCGCTCTCCCGCCTATCGCGTCGTAGTTGAGGGCGGCGATAACATTCTTGCTATCCAGAAAGGCATTCTCGGCGAAGTATCGCGCGCCGAAAGAGCCTTGTTCCTCGGCCGAGGTGGCCAGAAAGACGATCGTCTGGTTCCAGTCGCGGGAACTCATGATCCGCGCCGTCTCCAATAGCAGAGCGACGCCCGATGCGTTATCGTTCGCGCCCGTCGCCCGACTGAAGCCGTCGGTGACGTCGGGGGGACGGTTGTCGTAATGGGCCATCAGCACCAGGACGCCGTCGCCGTCCCCCTTTCCGGGCAGCGTGGCGACGATGTTGCTCTGGTCGGCCGTGTAACCGTTATACGACAGCGGGAAGTCCTGGAATTCGACGGTCAGACGCCCGTTGCCCACCCGCACGAACTCATTAAAGATCCACCGCCGCGCCGCCCCGATGCCGAATGTCTCCGACTGGGTATCGCTGAACGCGTTGCGCGTGCCGAAGGTTTCCAGTTGCCGGATGTAGGCCATCAACTGCTGCTGCGACACCTCGGTAATGAGCGCCTCGACGGCCGGATCTACCGTCGGCACCACGTCACTGACGGGATCCGTAACCAGTTCCCCGGCCGCGTTGGGGATGATCATCTCCGGCGTAGCCGCCGGAGGTGTGGGAATGACAAGCTGCGGCTGCGGCTGCATGAGACTGCATCCGGCCAAAGCCGACAAAAGTGCTATGATGACAATGCGGCTGATTTTTCCAGACACCGGCTACCCTGACCTACCTGTCGATCCTGATACAGATCGCCACCGAATGGTATCACGCAACACGGGCATTTGCTCCCCATGTCTCCATGTTGCTTGCCGTCGGCATTGCAGCCCGGCAAACAACATCGAAGAATAACCAAACGCCGTGCCGGATGCACAACTCCTGATCAACGATTAACCTGTGCCGAAGCCGGTGGCGCAGAGAGCGACTCGGGTCGAATCTCAGGCCCAATGCCGGAAGGTCAACCCCATCGAAGAACGTGAGTGCGCTCATATGGCCCCCGGCTAATCGGTTTATCGCCCGCTGCGATTCCGTGCCAACCACACAACAGCCAGTGCTGCCAGCGCCACGCCCGACAACGACATCGCTGCGCCCACGCGGAAGCTTTCCGGCCGATAGTGAAAAACCACGTCGTGCGCTCCGGCGGGCAAAAACACACCGCGAAACATCCCGTCCACCGGCAACACTTCCGCCGCTGCGCCATCCACCGTAACCGACCACCCCGGATAGTAAGCGTCCGTCAGTATCAGCAATGCATCCTGCTCGCTGACGGCGCGCAGGCGAACGGACTCCGGTGCATAGTCGATGATCGCCACATTCCCTGCGCCCGTTGCCCCCGGCGCGGCGCGCTCGCCATTCCCCACGATGACGGCCGTTCGCGCGGGATCGAATGCCTCGTCGCGCATCGCCGCTACGGCCGCGGCCGAGTCGGCAACCCACTGCCACTCGCCCACAAGAAAGGCCCGGGGCAACACTGACGCATTCTCGTAGATTTTCACATCGCCGGAGAAGAGCAGCCGATAGGGGGGCATTGTCAGCGAGCTAAACGTGCCGTCCCGATCGTCGACCAGGGTCAGCGCGTCCACGCCGCACGCCGACGCCGCATCGGCACAGGGCAGCAAGACGATCTCGCCGACGACGCCCGGTTCCGGGAAGGCCGCCCGGTACAGATCCGGCGCGGTTTGCAGAGTGGGTCTGGCCGTCCATGAGCGGCCGTCGGTCGTCGTCACCCGCACTTCGGGCGGCCCGCCGGCTGCAAGCAGCCACACCTCTGTCGCCTCATAGGAAGGGTCGCCCGCCACGGAGATCGGCTCGCCTGTCACTTGTACCGGGTGTTGCCGATCGAAATAAACCCCATCACGCCACGCGTCCCCTGTCTTGTCGGTGATGAGATACCGGCTGTTGAACAGGCTCAGCCAGCGGGCGTCGGGCACGGCCGGCAGATATTCGCGCAGCCGCCCGTCGGTCGTTGCGCTATCCTCAGGCAAGATCAGCGACATGACTTCGGAGTAGGTCCGCAGCGGCAGGACACCCCCATCGAAGCCATCCACCGACGGCAGGCCGGATATCATCGACAGGTTCGGCGAGAGCACCTCTTTATGCTTAACGGCCACGGTGTAATCGTAGATCGCCGCCGGGTCAAGCTGATCGGCATAGATCGATTCGATTTCGGGCAGGTCACCAGGATCGAAGAAGATGTCGGACAGGCTGAGGAAGCGGGCCGGCGGCGCGACGCAATCACGCCCCGGAACGGCACAGGTCGTCAGGGCTATCAATCGCGCCTGGGGCGGCCGCAGGTCAAAATAGGCCTCCGGGGTGGTCAGTTGATTGTAGGGCAACCCGCGTGAGCCGAGCCATAGCGCGGCCAAAGCCAACACGATGACGTCGCGTAGCGCTCCAACGGCGCGTTCGCGGGGCGCGGTGAAAATGACCCAGAGCAGCAACCCCGCCAGCGCCGCCTCGATCAACCAGCCGAGCAGCGACAGCGCCGCGGGACGCTCGAAGGGCGCCTCGGCCCCAACAGGCAGCAGCGCGGCCGGCCACGCAGCGGCATATCCCCATCCGACGAGCAGTGCCAGCCCCACGGCGGCAAAGACCAAAGGTCGCACGAGCGCATCCCGCGCCGAGCCGGCGGGTCGCCCGGCATCCACATAGTCGCGCAATCGTTGCCAGCCATATCCCGCCAGCAGCGCCAATCCCAGCGCGACCACAACCAGCCACCGGGACGGCGCGCGAAACAGATCGAAGCCGGGCAAGCGGCCGAGCAGATAGTAAAGCGGTGTGAAGCGGCCGAGCGCCAGAACGAACCCCAACGCGACGAGAAATACCCAGGCCGCAACCGCCTTCTCCCGCCGCCACGCCCACGCCCCGACAACGACCAACGCCAGCGCCGTGAGGGGCAGGAAGGCAACGTATTCGCTGAAGAGCGGTTGGCCGTAAGCCGGCAGGAGCGCCCGCGTCAGGTGGACCGGATGCCACGAGAAGGACAACACCTCGTTGAACGATAATCCACCCTGACGGCTCGACTGTCCCGCCAGCTCCAGCGTCGGCAGCAACTGGACGGCCGAAAGAGTGACGGCCAGGGCCACACCCGCGCCCCACGCCAGAGCCGCGCGAAACCTGTCAGGTCTCTTTAATCCTGACGGGTTTAATATCAGGTAAACGCCCAGCCACACCGACACGGCGACGCCGGTGATGAAAGCGGTCTGCGTGTGTCCGGCCAGCAGTTGCAGGGCAAACAACGCCCCGACGGCCAAAGCGGCGCGCAGGCAACCGCGCCACGGGTGTTCCAGTTCCCGATCGACAATCGGAGCCAGAGCGACGAAGAACCACGGCAGCCAGGCCAGCCCCTGCAACTGGTTGACGTGCTCCGCTTGCGCCGTCAAATAGCCACCCAACGCGAACAGCGCGGCCGCGAACAGCGCCGCCACTCGCCCCAGCGCCAGTGTCCGCCGCCCGGCCAGATACGCGCCCAAGGCGGCAATGAGCAGATGCAACAGGATGGACGCGCTGACGGCATAAGGGGTGGGCAACGCCAGCCACACCGGCCAATTGAGCGGGTAAAGGAAGCCGGCCTGACTATTCGCCAGGAACGGCGCGCCCATGAACAGGTCAGGGTTCCAAAAGGGCACGCGCCCGACGCGCAGAGCCTCGGCCGCCGCTGTCCAATAGGGGTAGAAATAGAGAAACGTGTCGCCGCGAGCCAGGATCAGATTGCTGAAGGCCATCCGGTTGAAAAACAACAGGATCAGGCCAACCAGAGAAACCACAACCAGCGCCCGCCGCGCGATCGGTCGCGCGAAAATAGCCGCGGCCGTGCCGCGCACCGGGCCACTTGCCCGCGCGGATTGACTCATTTTGCCCCCGCGACGTGAATACGGTACAGCCTCATATCAATCGGCTCATCCTGAACCTGCAATGCCTCCAGCCGATAGCCCGCTTCCGTTAGACGACGCAACACGGGCCGCGCCGCGTCCGTCGTCGGAAGAACAATATAGCGCCCGGAACCCGTCCCGGCAAAGGCGTTCAGGTCGTCGAGCAGCGCGTCGACATGAGGAAACCAACTGACGTAGACACGCTCGCCAAATAATTGGTAGCGCCAATGCCAGCTATACCAGTGATCATACAGGACAGTTCCGTATGGGGCATCCTCGAGCAGACGAGCGATCTGCGCCGCGCCGCCGTCGGCCGCGGGCCGGCCGCCGATTGGGTAGCGGCCCAGGCGGGCATTGACGGCAAAGGGGAACTGGACGACGACCAGGAGCGCCATCGCCGCGACCGGCAACCATCGGGGCAATTGCCGCCCGGCCGCATAAGCTAATGCGAGCGATACGCCGCGCCCGATCAGCACGGCCACCAACGGCAAGACCGGCAGCAGGTAACGATCCCACACCGGCACCGCCCACAACCAGTGCAACCCGATGTACCCCGTCAGAAACAGGAGCAACATCACCTCGGTCGGGGCAACGCGAACCCGCGCCCGGCGGGCGCCCACAAAACCGGCAACCGCCACAACCGCCGCGAGCAATCCACCGCCCAATGCCGTCCGCCATAGACGCATCGTCTCCACCAGTCGCGGCCAAAGCTCCCACGAGTAGGCCGGGCGCAGACCGCCGATGTTGGCCCACTGGAGCGAGACCGGCCCCCCTGTCGCCGGGCGCGCGCCGCTCCACAGGAGCAACACGACGAGAACCGCGCCGAATCCACCCGCCATCCGCAGCCAATCCCGCCCTCGCCAGCCTCCCAACCGGGCCAACCCAACCAGTAGCGGAACAAAGAGCAAGGCCTGATACTTGGTCGCCAGCGCCAGCCCGAAAAGAAGCCCGGCAATGGCCGGACCGGGTCGCCCCGCGCCCGCTGCGACGTAAAGCGCGGCCGCAATCCAGAACGCGAGCAGTGGATCGGTGAAAGCCGTGGCGCTGAACTGAATGGAGAGAGGAGCCAGAGCGACGATGCCCGCGGCCACCAGGGCGGCCGTCCGATCGCCGGTCAACCGCCGAGCCAGTTGCGCCGTGAGTGGAATGAGCAGAATCGAGACCGCGAAAGCAGGCAGCCGCGCCGCAAACTCCGCCGGACCAAAGAGCGGGTAGAACAACGCCTGGAGATAGAACGGCAGCGGAGGCTTGTCGACGGCCTGGGTCAGGAGCAGCGGATCGCGCCAAACGGCAATGAGACGCGCCCATCCGGCAAACAACGCCTCATCGGCGTGGAACGTGTTGGCAAATAGACTGTGGAAACGGAGCGTGGCCCCCAGCCAGACGATGAGCAACAGACCGTTGACCACCGACGGCCGCGAGTGTTCCACCGCGCGCCGACCGTCCCACATCATCCACCTTCTGTCTGCGAGCAACAAAATACGCTTTGACAATGGCCGGCGATCGACCGTCGGCGGTCGGCCGTCGTTCAGTCAACAAACCGATATTTCAACAGGTAATAGAGCGCCTTCGGCCCCTCGCGCCACGGATTGAGCTTCTTGCCCTCGTCGAACTCGCGGCCGTTGTAGGAGATCGGCACTTCGTAGATGCGATGGCCGCGCTTCAACACCTTCGACGTGATCTCCGGCTCGAATTCGAAACCCTTCGAGCGCAACGGAATATCGCGCACCACATCGGCCCGGAAGACCTTGTAGCACGTTTCCATATCGGTCAGAATGGTGTTATAGACGATGTTGGTGACGAAGGTCAGCATCTTGTTGCCAACCATGTGCCAGAAGAACATCGTTTTGGTCGGGCCGCCGCGAAAGCGCGAACCATAGACGACGGCCGCCCGCCCTTCCATGATGGGCCGCAACAAAGCCGGATAATCACGCGGGTCATATTCCAGATCGGCGTCCTGAATCAGGAAAATATCGCCGGTGGCCTGGGCAAAACCGGTGCGCACGGCCGCCCCCTTGCCCATGTTCTTCTCGTGCAGAATGACGCGAATGGAACTGTCGAGAGCCTGGATAGCGGGGTACAGATCGCGCGTGCCGTCGGTCGAGCCGTCATCAATCAGCACGATCTCGTCCGCTTCCTTCACCGCCAATACCGCCTGAACGGCCGGCATGACCGTCGCCACTTCATTATAGACCGGAATGATGACCGATACTTTCACGCTTGTTACCAACTCTCCCAAACGGCGCGCTTTCCCGATGCGCCACTCATGGATAATAACGTTCGTTGCCCACGTTGAGCAGGCAACTCGTGCATTATAACACCCGTCCCGAGCGACTCCAACCGCCGCTCAGACAGCGCTGCCCCTGCGGCTCATCTCCGCTATAATTACGTGACGTTCGGCCGGCAACACACGCGCCGGTCGGGGCAATGTGTGATCACAATGGATAATCCCATCAAAAACCTTATTCTCGACATGGACGGCGTACTCTGGCGAGGCGACACGCCCATGCCCGGCCTGGTCGATTTCTTCGCCGCCCTGCGCGCCGCGGGGATCGGCTTCATCCTGGCGACCAACAACGCTACCAAGACGGCCGCAATGTACACCGAGCGCCTGGCCCGCTTCGGCGTCGACGTGCCGCCGGAACAGATATTGACCTCAGCCGAGGCCACGGCTTCCTATCTGGCCGGGGAATTCCCTCCCGGCGCGCCCGCCTACGTCGTCGGAGCCAAAGGGCTACACGACGCCATAACCGCCCAGGGGTTCCGCATCGTCACGCCGGAGGAAGTACGCGACGGCGGCGAGGCGGCCTTCGTCGTTGTCGGCTTCTCCCCCCACGCCAATTACGAGGAACTGGCGATGGGCGCGCTGCTGGTCCATCGCGGCGCCCCCTTCATCGGCACCAACCCGGACCCCACCTACCCCAGCGAGCTCGGGCCGTTGCCGGGCGCGGGCGCGCTAATCGCCGTTATCACCACGGCCACCGGCGTCAAACCCGTCCTGATCGGCAAACCGGGGCCGATCGTCTTCCGCGAGGCGGTCAAGCGACTGGGCGACGACCCGTCCACCGTGGTCATGGTCGGCGATCGTCTGTCAACCGACATTGCCGGGGCCAAAGCGGCCGGGCTACGCTCTGCTCTCGTCCTGTCGGGCATCTCGACGCGCGAAGAAGCCGAAACCGGCCCCATTCGACCCGACTATATTTTTGCCGACATCACCGAACTGGCCGCTTTCCTGATAGGAGAGACGAATCTTGTCCGCTGAAAAAGAGCCGATCAACCTCTACAACCTGAGTCTGGACGAATTAACCGGCCTCCTGGCACAGTGGGGACAACCCGCCTTTCGCGCGCGCCAGGTATGGGACTGGCTCTACCGCCACTACGCGGCCGAATTCGCCGAAATGACCAACCTCCCGGGCGACCTGCGCGCCCGGTTGACAAGCGAGGCGACCCTGCCGATCGGCGAGATTGCCCTGAGCCGGCGCTCGGCCGATGGGCAAACAAAGAAAGTGCTGTTCCAGATGCCCGACGGGCAGTTCATCGAGACGGTACTGATGCGCTACGAGAAACGGCGCACGCTGTGCATCAGCACCCAGGCAGGCTGCGCGATGGGTTGCGTCTTTTGCGCCACGGGCCAGATGGGCTTCATGCGCCACCTGAGCGTGGCCGAGATCGTGGGTCAGGTTCTCTACTTCGCCCGCGAATTGGCGGCCGAAGAGCAGCACGTCACCAACATCGTCATGATGGGCATGGGCGAGCCGCTGCACAATTACGACAACACACTGGCGGCGGTCGATCGCCTGACCGATCCGAAGGGGTTCAACCTGGGGGCGCGCAAGATCACCATCTCCACCGTGGGCCTCATACCGGCCATTCGCCGGTATGCCGACGAACAGCGCCAGACGCCGCTGGCTGTCTCGCTCCACGCAGCCACCGACGAGGAGCGCAGCCGGCTGCTGCCTGTCAATCGCCGCTGGCCCATTGCCGATCTGATGGATGCATGCCGCTACTACGTCGCCAAGACGGGACGGCGCATGACGTTTGAGTGGGCGCTGATTGCCGGGGAGAACGATACAGAGGAGCAGGCAAACAAGCTGGGCCAACTGCTGCGCGGTATGCTGGCCCACGTCAACCTCATCCCTCTGAACCCGACAGCCGGCTATGGGGGCGCACCCTCATCGCCGGAGCGCGTGGCGCGATTCCAGGAAGTACTGACGGGCTACGGCGTCACCAGCACAGTTCGTGTGCGGCGCGGCATCGATATTCAGGCCGGATGCGGGCAATTGCGAGACAGGCATGTGAACGATCGCCGGCTGTCGACTCTCGACCCCAGTGAGTAGGAAGATCGGCAGATGAGAGGTCACTGGCCTGCTCGTCGTCCGTGGTCTGTCGTCCGCCGTCGTCTCAGCATCCCCCAACGTACCAACACGGGTTGTCCTGCGCGCCGTTGATGCGAACCTCGAAGTGGATGTGCGGGCCGGAAGAGTTGCCGGTGTTGCCGGTGGAGCCGATGACGTTGCCCTGATAAACGACCTGCCCCGGCACAACATTGATGCCGTTCAGGTGAGCGTAGAACGTTTCGTAGCCGTTGCCGTGGTTGATGACGATCAGATTACCGTAACCGTAGATATTCCACCCGGCAAATGTCACCGTGCCCGTGTCCGACGCAACCACGGCCGTGCCTTCGCCCAGCGCGATGTCGATACCCGGATGACCATACCAGAAATATTGGGTGAAATTGCGTGAGCCAACCGGGTAGATGAACGTCCCTGTGCCGACGACGAGTGGCGTGATGCCACTGCCGGTCGAGCCGCCGCGCACCGATTCCAGGCTGGGCGGCGTCCAGACGAACACCTCGCGTATCGCACCGGGCACAAGTATCCGGGTCTCGGGGTAAAGGCGATAAGGGAATTCAAGATTGTTGGGCGCATAGCCGATGATTGTCTCTACGGGAATACCGTATCGTTCGGCAATCGACTCCAGCGTATCGCCCGGCTGAACGTCGTGGAGCACGCCGTCGACAGGCAGGATCACCAGATCGACCCCTGTCTGGAGCAGGCTCGACTCCTGGCTCAATTGCGGGTTGCCGCCAAGCAGGGTCGTGGCCTGGATGCCGAACTTGTCGGCGATGCCGTTCGGTGTGTCGCCGCGCTCGACGCGATATACCTGTAACTCGTGCTCGGGTTTGCGGCCGACAAATGTGTTGGGCACGGCCGCAGGAGCCAGAGCCACATCGATCGGAACGGGCACATCGACGACCGCCGCGGATGCGGCGGGGCTGTCGGCCGCGCTTGCATCACTGACGGGAGCCGCCACAGGGGCGGGCGGTGCATCCTCCGCCTGTGCAGCTTTGCCGGCCACGCCGAAGCGCCACCCCAACAGCATCAGCCCGGCCAACAGAACCAGAACCACGTACCCGGCCGGCGAGCGCCGGGGTTTTATCTCATCGTGCATACAACGGATGGATGCTACCCGTCGCGAAGAGGCAACGCAACGACGCGACGGCTTGACCGCCCGCTTTCTCTAGAAGCGCTTAGCTTGATTCGCAACGGAGTGCGCCGGCAGCGTCGATGAATCGACGCGCGACAAACCGGGCGTCAGGCCATATCCTTGGTCAGCGTTTCCAGGAATTCGTAGTTGATCTTTGTGGCGCGCAGACGCTGCAAAACGGCGGCAGTGGCGCTGCTGATGTCGTAGCCCGGCGTATCCATCAGGTGGCCCAACATGCGACGCATGGTGTAGACCCGCTGTAGTTCGTCGGCCGACATGAGCAGTTCCTCGCGCCGGGTGCTCGATCGCTCGATGTCGAACGCGGGGAAGATGCGGCGCTCCTGAAGGCGGCGGCTGAGCATCAATTCCATGTTGCCGGTACCCTTGAACTCCTCATAGATGACGTCATCCATGCGGCTTCCGGTATCGACCAGCGTCGTGGCAATGATCGTCAGACTCCCGCCGAACTCCAGATTGCGCGCCGTGCCGAAGAAGCGCTTCGGCGGATAGAGCGCGCCGGGGTCCAGACCACCGGAGAGCGTCCGGCCGCTTGGCGGAACCGTCAGGTTGTAGGCGCGCGCCAGACGGGTGATGGAGTCGAGCAGAATGACAACGTCGCGCCCGGATTCAACCAGCCGCTTGCCGCGCTCCAGAGCCATCTCTGCCACACGGCAATGGTTCTTCACCGGTTCGTCGAAGGTGGAGCTGACGACCTCGCCCTGGGTAGACCGTTCCATGTCGGTCACTTCTTCCGGCCGCTCGCCGATGAGCACCACCATCAGGTGAATCTCGGGGTAGTTTTCCGAGATGCCGTTGGCGATCTCTTTCAGAACGGTTGTCTTGCCGGCCTTGGGTGGCGATACAATAAGACCGCGCTGGCCGCGTCCGATCGGCGTGATCAGGTCGATCAGGCGAGTGGACAAGATGTGGGACTTGGTCTCCAGCTTCATCTTCTGGTCGGGGAAGATGGGCGTCAGCGACTCATAGCGCACCCGATTCTTGAGTTGATCGGGGCTCATGCCGTTGACTGCCTCGACCCGAAGGAGGCTGTAGTACTTCTCGTTGTCCTTTGGAACACGCACCTGGCCATAGACCATATCGCCGGTCTTCAGGCCAATCCGCCGGATCTGCGAGTTGGACACATAAATGTCGTCTTTGCTCGGCAGATAGGAACCGGAACGCAGAAACCCCATCGTTTGTTTGTCGTCTTCCACGATCTCCAGAACGCCGCCGCGGAAGTGAAATCCGCTCGATTCGGCGTCGGCTTGCATGATGCGGAAGACGAGGTCCTGCTTCTTCATCGTCGTGTAGCCGGGTATCTTCATATCCCGGCCGATGTCGCGCAGTTCGCTCAGTTTTTTGCTTTCGAGATCACCAATATCCATACATTACTTCTCTTTGGCAAACGCTTCCCCCTCGGGACGCCCATGCCGCTATCGTGAATTGTAATCGGTTCAGAACGTTTGAGTTGTTGGCTATAATCTGCTTCTATCCCCGGCAAACGGACGTTCCCGGCTCTCGGCGCAAGAGGCCACCGCGAGTCGGACGAGCGATTGAGAGGTAGGAGAGCAAGTCAGGCAGATCGATAGGGCAAATCGCTATTCGTTTTACGTCAAATGAGGGAGCTTTATTCCGCCCCGCAGCGTGGTCATTCAAGAAGCGGGACGTCAATAGTATATCATGCTGCTCCCAATGGGTCAACAAGGCGCTATGACCATCTTTTATCCAAGGACCGGCCCCAGAAATATGACCAGATAATAGACGATGGCGATGGCCCAGATGAGCGAATCAAGCCGATCGAGCGCGCCGCCATGACCCGGAAACAGTTTGCCCGAATCCTTCAGTCCCGCCTCGCGCTTCAGCATGGAAATGCTCAGATCGCCGAAAAGGCCCAGGATACTCACTGCCAGCCCCGCAACGGCCGCCAGCGCCAGGGGCAATTCGAGTATCACGGCCACGATGATCGTCACGATGGTTCCGACGACGATGCCTCCCACGTAGCCCTCCACCGTCTTCTTGGGGCTGAGTCGGGGGGCAATGGCGTGTCGCCCCAGCACGCGTCCGGCCAGCCATTTGCCGACCGCGAAGGCGGCCATGTCGGCCGTCCAAATGCTCATCAGCGCCAGGGCCGTCCATCGCCAGCCGACCACCGGCAATTCACGCAGGTAGAAAAAATGTCCTCCCAGCCAGCCCAACAGGACAATACCCGTCACCAGCGCGAACCAGTCCAGCGCCGCATCCAGCGTGTTGTCGCGTTCAAATAGCCACAGGCAGTAGATCAACCCGGCGAACATGGCCAGGAAAAGAGCCACACCCGACAAATTCCACCCCGGAAAACGCGCCCCCACGAGCAGCGCGGCAATAGCCGGCAATAGAATCCACAACGGCGTGCGATGATCCAGAGCCTGCATGATTCGGGCATACTCAACGCCGGCCGTGATCAACAGGAAAAACACCGGCAGGAAGTAATACCACCCCCCGAAGTAGGTAGCTGTTAACAATACCGGGCCAACAATCAAGGCAACGACGATGCGCTGTGTGAGCATGGAATCAGGCGATTTTATTCAGACTTATCGGTCACAAGCCCGTAGCGACGCTCGCGGCGATTATAAGCAACAATTGCCTCATAGAGATCTTCACGCCCGAAGTCGGGCCACAAAGCAGGTGTGGGATAATATTCGGAGTAAGCTGCCTGCCAGATCAGGAAGTTACTGATGCGCAATTCGCCGCTGGTACGAATGACCAGATCGGGATCGGGCAACCCCTTGGTAAACAGGTAAGAGCTAAATAACGCTTCGTTCAGTTCTTCGGGACGAATATCGTCGGCCAGCATCTGCCTCACGGCATGAATGATCTCGGCTCGCCCACCGTAGTTGAACGCGACATTGAGGATGAGGCGATTATTATCGCGCGTCAACTCCAGCGCCCGGCGTACCTTTTCCTGCAACCTGGGGTCCACGCCGGTCAGGTCACCCAGGTGATGAACGCAAACACCTTGCGCGTTCAGCTCGTCCGTCTCCTGATCGAGCACGCGCGCGAAGATCTTCATCAACGCCTGGACCTCGCTCTTGGGGCGTCCCCAATTCTCGGTGGAGAACGCGTAGATCGTCAGGACCTTGATGTTGAATTCGACACAGGCGCGAATGATGCGGCGAAGATTCTCGGCCCCGGCGCGGTGACCGGCCTGGCGTGGCAGCCCCCGCTTGCGCGCCCAGCGGCCGTTGCCGTCCATGATGATCGCTACATGGACTGGAACATCCAGCGAAGATAGATCGAGCGGCACTTCCTGGCGTCGCGCCATCCCTAGACTTCCATGATCTCGGCCTCTTTGGCGTGGCCGATCTCGTCGATCTGGGTGATAAATGAGTTGGTGATGTCTTGCAGTTGTTTCTCGCCGCGCGTGAAATCATCCTCAGAAATCAGCTTCTCGTCTTTCAGTTCCTTCAGATCGTGGTTAAGGTCGCGGCGAACATTGCGAACCGCCACTTTAGCCTCTTCCACCCGGCGGCCGACGATGCGCGTCAAATCGCGGCGACGCTCCTCCGTTAGCCGGGGGATGTTCAGGCGAATCACCTGCCCGTCATTGTTGGGCATGATCCCCAGGTCCGACTTCATAATCGCCTTCTCAATGGCCGACATGGAACCTCGATCATAGGGGCGAATCGCCAGTTGCTGCGGCTCCGGCACGGAAATTACCGCCATTTGATTCAGCTGCATCTCGACGCCATATTGCTCAACCTTGAGGTGTTCGATTAGCTTTGGGGACGCACGTCCGGTGCGAAACGCGGCCAGGTCGGATTCCAACGACGAGATCGCGCCGCTCATGCGGTTCTTGGCCTCTCGCATCACATCTGCAATCATTGGACCCTCCAAATCGGGGCGATTCCCCCGACGCGCTCACGCGGCGTCCGGGAACCATTAACCATTGTTGAAACACATGCTCTCAGGCAGAAATCGTTGTGCCGACCGTCTCTCCCATCACCAGGCGCTTGACGCTGTCCTTTTGCCAAAAATCGAGCACGACAATCGGCATATTATTTTCCATGCACAGGGAAACGGCCGTGGTGTCCAGCACGCGCAGGCGCATGCTGAGGAACTGCTGATAAGTGATGCGATCGAACGGCTTGGCGTCCGGGTTCTTCATAGGGTCATCATCATAGATGGCATCAACTTTTGTGGCCTTGATCATGACCTCGGCATTCAACTCCATGGCTCGCAGTGCGCCGGCCGAGTCGGTCGTGAAATAGGGATTGCCCGTGCCGCCGGCGACGATAATGACGCGCCCCTTTTCCATGTGGCGGATAGCACGCAAACGAATATAGGGTTCGGCAATGGCTCGAACCTCGAAGGCAGTCTGCACGCGCGTAACCACACCCGCCCGCTCCAGCACATCCTTCAGCGCCAGCGAGTTCATGACCGTGGCCACCATACCGATATGGTCGGCCGTGGAGCGCTCCATGCCGGCCTGCGTCCCTACCGAGCCACGCCACAGGTTCCCCGCGCCGATGACCAGCGCAACCTGAACGCCCAGGTCGTGAACATCTTTCACGACCTGGGCTACCTCAGCCGCGCGGTTCGGGTCGATACCGAAACCGCCCTGGCCGGCCAATGCTTCTCCGCCCATCTTCAGAAGAATACGCTTGTATCGAACTTCGGACATATAGGTTCCCGTTTCTGTCTGTCGCTACAAATTCTCCGAATACGGCGTTATCGGCTCATGCACCCGCTGATTCGCTAGTCTTCCAGCGCCTCGCCCAGTTCATAACGGGCAAAGCGGCGAACGATGATGTTCTCGCCGGTCATGCGGATGGCTTCGGTCAGCATATCCTTGATCTTGACCTTCTCATCCTTGATAAACGGCTGTTCCATCAAAACAAGCTCTTCATAAAACTTGGTGATCCGCCCGGTGATCACCTTCTCGACCACCGCTTCGGGCTTGCCTTCAGCCAGGGCCTGGGCGCGCAGGACCGACGTCTCGCGCTCCAGCTCCGCTGCCGGAACATCGTCAATGTTCATATAGCGCGGCGACGCGGCGGCAATGTGGAGCGCCAGGTTGTGGGCCAGCTCGCGGAACTGCTCGTTGCGCGCGACGAAGTCTGTTTCGCAGTTCAACTCGAGCATGACGCCGACGCGATTGCCGGGATGGGCATACAGCTCGATGATACCTTCCTTGGCCGCGCGGTCGGCGCGCTTGGCGGCGCGGGCCGCGCCCTTCTCGCGCAGCATATCGACAGCCTTGTCGAAGTCTCCGTCGTGCTGTTCCAGCGCTTTCTTGGCCTCCAGCACTCCTGCGCCGGTGACCGCACGCAGTTCCTTAACCATTTCAGTGGTAATTGCCATGTCAGTAATTTCTCCCTTGCCTACTCCGAATCCTCGTTCGCGTCTTCGCCGTCTTCCGAGACAAATTCCGCGATATCGATATCGACCGGATTGTCGTCTTCATCGTCAGCCGCATCCACCGGCGCCGACTCGCGCAGCTTGGCCAGCGTGGACGCACCCAGCAACAATTCATCCTCGGCGTCTTCCATGCCGTCGAAGGACTCGTAGCGGTACCGATCGAAGTCCGTCACTTCTTCCTGCAAGGTTTCCTTGCGCATGGCAATGCCCTCAAGCGCGGCGTCGGCCATCTTGCCGACAATCAGCTTGATAGCCCGAATGGCGTCATCATTGGAGGGGATAACGTAGTCGATTGCGTCCGGATCGCTGTTGGTATCCACGACGCCAACGACCGGGATTTTGAGGCTGTTGGCCTCGCGGATGGCCGTTTCTTCGTGGCTGACGTCGATGACGAACAGCATGGCCGGCAGGTCGCGCAGATCGCGGATGCCGCCCAGACGCAGATTGAGCTTTTCGATCTCGCGCTCGATACGCAGGCGCTCCGTCTTCTTGAGCAGATCGAACTCGCCCGCGTCGCGGCGGGTTTCCAGCTCGCGCAGATAGTTGATGCGCTGGCGAATGGTGCGCCAGTTGGTCAGCGTGCCGCCGAGCCAGCGATCGTTCACATAAGGCTGCGAGCCTCGCGAGGCCTCGCGGGCCACTGTGTCCTGCGCCTGGCGCTTGGTGCCCACGAAAAGCACGTCGCCGCCGGCCGCCACGGTGTCGCGAATCGCGTTATACGCTTCTTCGATCAGAACGATCGTTTGCTGCAAATCGAGGATGTGGATCCCGTTGCGCTCGGTAAAAATGTACGGCTTCATCTTCGGGTTCCAGCGGCGTGTCCGGTGACCGAAGTGCACACCCGTTTCCAGAAGTGCTTTCATTGAAACAATGGCCATGAGGTTATTCTCCTTTAATTTGTTTTCGTCTTCCACGCCCTTCAACCTGAAGCGGAACTCGCATGGCCGAGGCAGCCGCCGAACACTCCGGGGCGGTCACATGGGTCAGTGACCTGGGAGGGTCGCAGGTTGCCGTTGCAAGCACAACCGCCGCAGTCCAGGCGTGTGTGATCTGTTAATTTGCCTTGCTAACCGGGAAAGGGAAGCGATGGCAGAAAATCCACGTGATTATATAGAACTGGAGTAAATAAGCAAGAGGCCGATACGGGCGATTGGAGAGCCAGGATTGAGCCAATGCCACATACAGGTCGTGCGCTCGCCATCAGCGTACGGAATGCCACCGCTTCCGAATGGTGCGGGCAGCAGCGCGAATCGAGCCACGCAGCGGGCTGTTGATCGCCATCACCATCCCCCGATACCGGCGGCCGGGGATGACAATCACCTGGTCGCCGCCCAGTGCAGCCAGCGACTCATCGACAACTTGTCCGGCCGACATCCACAATGCTTGCGGAATCTGCTTGCGATCGAATCCCTCATACTCCGGTGTTTCGTGGAACTCGCTATAGGTGAAACCGGGGCAAAGCGCCTGCACCCAAACGCCTTTTTCGCGCAGTTCGGCCGCCAGGGCCTCGGAGAAGTTGTTGAGATAGGCCTTGGTGGCGGTATAGGTCGCCCCGCCGCCGGACGGGAAAAAGGCGGCGATGGACGAAACATTGATGATCGCCCCGCCCCCCCGCTCGATCATGCCCGGCAGCGCCGCCCACGTCAACGCCACCGTCGCCTCGTCATGGACGCGGATCATCTCCAGATGACGGGCCACTGGCACGTCGGCGAATTCGCCCCGTGTGCCGAAGCCGGCATTATTGATTAGCAGCGTCAGATTGGAATACGCCCCAATCGCGCTCGTCACCCGGTCGATATCTTCGTCGCGCCCCAAATCGGCGACGAGGACGTCGGCACGAATGTCATGGGCCGCGCTCAACTCCCCGGCCAGCGCGTGCAGCCGCTCCTCGCGCCGGGCCACCAGCGTCAGGTCAAACCCCTGGGCCGCCAGCCGCCGGGCAAACGCCTCGCCGATGCCGCTCGACGCGCCGGTGATGAGCGCCCGTCCACGCGGCAGCAACTCGCGATCGGTCGTCGCCCGACGCAACGCCCGCCAGCCTGCCAAACCGGCCACGGCCGCGCCGCCGACCACAACCCATCCCCCCGGCCCGATTCGCTTCTTCGGCACTTCCGTCATCTCCAACGCTCCTGCTGCAAGATGAGCGCATGGACGTTTTCCACGGCTCGCCCCGCGTCTTCCCCGGCCACCACGATGCTGATGCCGCACTCCGTCGAACCCTGGGCGATGGCAATCACATTCACCCGATTGTCGCCCAGCGCGCTGAAAATACGCCCGGCAATGCCGTGGGTAGTCTGAATGCCCGTCCCAACGATGGTGACGATAGCGATTTGATCGCGCGACCAGATACGCTCGATGTCGTGACGATGTAGCTCCTCGGCGAACGCCGCCTCCAGGCCGCCGACCACGGCCGCGGCCGACGATTCGGGCACGATAAAGCAGATCGATTGCTCCGAGGAAGCCTGTGTGATGAGCAACACGCTGATGTCCAACCGGGCCACCGCTCCGAACGTCCGCGCGGCAATACCCGGCACGCCGATCATCCCCTTGCCCTCGATGGTGATCATGCTGACACCCTTGATGGCCGTGACTGCCTTGAGCGTGCCGTTCGTACGAACAGCGTCTTCCTCGATCACCGTGCCCGGATGAGTTGGGTTGAACGTATTCTTGATACGCAACGGGATGCCGTTCTCGACGCACGGGCGCATCGTCTTGGCATGGATCACCTTCGCACCATAGTACGCCAATTCCGACACCTCGCGGAAAGTGAGCGTGGGGATGGAGATCGCCCCCGGAACCAGCCGCGGATCGGCGCTCATCACCCCGTCCACATCGGTCCATATCCACACCTCATCGGCGTCCAGCGCCTGGCCGAGGATGGCTGCGCTAAAATCGGAGCCGCCGCGGCCGAGCGTGGTCGTCACGCCGTCGGCCGTGGCTCCAATGAAGCCGGTGACGACAGGAATGGCGTCCACCCGCAGCAGCGGGCTGAGCCGGGCCTGCGTCCGCTCGCGCGTGCCGGCCGTCTGCGGCGCAGCGTTCTGGAAATTGCCATCGGTCAGGATTAGCTCCGTGGCGTCAATGGCCTCCGACTCGTACCCCAACTCGCGCAAATAGGCTGCCAGGATGCGTACGCTCATCTGCTCGCCCATGCCACTGATGGCGTCGAGCGCGCGCGGTGTCAACTCGCCCAACACGCTGACCGCGCCGCAAAGCGTGCTAAAGCGATCGATGAAGCGTTCGATCTCGGCCAGGATGATCTGCCGCTCTCCCTCCGGAGAGAGCAACCCGTCGATGGCCTCATAATGAATCTCTCGCATTAGAGAGGCAAGCCGCGGGTAAGTGTCCTTATCACCGGCAAAGGCTGTATCGGCGCCCCGGAGCAGCAGGTCGGTCACCTTGACGGGTTTCGATCCCATGGCCGAGGCGACAACAACAACGTCGCCCCAGGTGTCGCGCGCTTGCAGAATGAGATCGGCCGTCTCGCGCATGGCGGCCGCGTTACCCACCGACGTGCCGCCGAATTTCATTACCAATGTCATTACGTCTGTCCTTGCAGAGAAGCGTTTGCAGAGCGCCCCGGCTTATAGTCGCCGGCCGGTTTCCCGGCAAAGGCGGCCGCAAGCGCTCCACAGCGATTTGTAAGTATAACCGGGGCAAAGCGGCGGGCAACAGGCAATCATGACAACCACGGGGAGCAGGAACTTGTGGGTTCTGATAAGGAAACGGCCGATCCCTTGCGAGGATCGGCCGTTTCATGCTTCTTCTGGCGGCAGGAGATTGGAAACGAATGTGCTTACGCCAGAGGAAAGCCAGGTGATGGCGCCCGGCGCGGCCGCCGCCCTACCAGTAAGGGGTGAATCCGGCAGGCGGACCGCGCCGGGCAAAGCCGGTAAGCAGCGAGTTTATGAACCCTTGATGACGATTTCTTCGTCGTCAAAGGCGTTGGCCTTGGGCGCGTTTTCCGTTTCCTTGGGCATAATCAGTGCCAGGACGAGATAGACCAGCAGACCCACGCCATTCCACAAGGTGAGCAAGGCAATCAGCAGCCGGACGATCACGGGGTCAATATTCAGGTAGTCGGCCAAGCCACCGCATACCCCAAACAACATCTTGTCGTTGCTAGAACGAACCAACCGTTTGTCACTCATTTCGAACCTCCAGTGTTCATATCGATGTTCTGTGACTCTATACGCCACTGCAATTCGAAAGTTGCAGAAGATTCCCCCTGGAAACAAACGGGGTTGGGCATGCGCCGACCGCGCAATTGTTGCTACGGGGCCAACCTCTCAATGTAGTCAATGAATGCCGTCCCCAGAGGTGTCAGCGCGCCTCGTGGGGCATCGAACAGGTTACCGGTGGGGTAGTCGCCATCGTCGTACAGACTATACCAGAACGCATACTGCGTCAATCGCCCGCCGTCGGCCGCCAATCCGTACGGACCGGTGGCAGTGCGAAAGTAATCGAAGGCGTCAATCATATATTGCCGCACCAGTTCCGGTGGAAAGCCGTAATCCTGCGGCAGCAAAATGCCGAATTCCGTCACGGCCAGCGGCTTGTCCGCGTAGCCGTTGGCCGCCATCCAATCCCGGAATGCCCCCACGTACTGCTTCATCAGTTCGATATTCCCGTGGTCCTTGATCTCGAACAGCTCCCCACTGGTTGCATCCATACCCGGCGGGATACCAATCCCCCAGCTATCCCGCTCTTCGCGCAAGATAAAAAGATGGATTGACCACAAATCAGCCGGCAATTCCTCGCCATATGTTTCGCGGTAAATACGCAACACTTCATCCAGATAGGCCAGGCGCAGGGGCGTGGGCAAGGCAATACCCCCAGCGCCGACGCGGGCCGAAGGATCGCGCTCTTTAATGAAGGTGTAGATCTCGTTGTAGGCGCGCGCGTACTCCCCGGGCGTTACGTTGTCCTGCCATATGACGTCCGGCTCGTTGCCGACCAGCCAAATCTCGCCCGGCCGCTCCCGCAGCACGGCCGCCATCTCGTCGCGAACGCCGGGCCAGCGTTTCGCCGACAGCTCTCGTCCCAGCCGCACCGTCTGCCAAACAGTCAAATTGGGGACGTCCGGCACGCCGGGCGTCACGCCCCAGAAGGTGAAGTGCCCAAAGCGCAACCCCAGCCGCGCGGCCGGCTCGGCATGCTCCAGCGCTCCGGCCACGCCGATGCGATCGAGCGCCTCCGTTTGTTGGGGTGTCAGGGTGGGGATGGCGGCGACGAGCGCGGCAGTCGCCGGCTCGGCAGATTGCGCCCCGTCTCCAGCGGGTGTTGCGGTGCGGGGATCGGGCGTGCGCGTGGGCACGATTGGCTCCGGGGTCGGCAACCTCCCCGTCCCGGTTGCGCACCCGGCAGCGCATAATAGGAGAGTCGGCAATATGCACCCGGCGATTAAGACTCGACGCCACAACACGCGCAAATTCGCGAGACACATCTCAGCCAGCCTGAAAAACGTGGGGTCGGACGCTCCCGCGGGAGCGTCCGACCCCGAACACCGCCGATAACCGGCGGTCGATGAAACAGTTAATCGGCGAGATCCTTCACATCCTCGGCGGCCACGGCAGCGGCGACCTCGGCCGGCTTTGGCTTGTGGATGACAACGCGCGTCGTCACCTGCTCGACGACATCGCGCGTCCCCTTCACGTTGAGCTGGTCAAACAGGAACTCGAATTGCTCCTGCAAGACGCCGCCAATCTCGGCCAGTTTGGCCTCGTCCAGATTCCACCATTGGGATTTGAAGGGACCGATAGCACGCTTGCGGGCCGAATAGAGGCTCTGCTCGTCCGTCTTGCCCGGCTTCCATTCGTCCTTGTGGTGCTCGCGCAGATAGGCGTATGCCTCGTCGACGACTTCCCTGGGCAAATAGTCGAAGACAATGTTCTGGAAATTGGTCGCCAGGTGAATCTCCACCGTGCCGATCTCCGGGAACTTGTTGAACGCGCTCGGCGGCAACGTCGACGCGCCGTGTTGCACCGCGCCGCCCAATCCATACTCCTCGCGCGCTACCCGGCTCAACTCGTGCAGCGTGTCGAAGTCCACCTTCACCTGCGCCAGCGTGCCGTCGGGCAGCACCACACCGCCGTGGCTCGTGCCGGTCTGCACGGAAATTTTGGAAATGCCGGGCAGCCCCTGGGTCAGTTCGCGCCGATAACCCTGCATGAAAGCGTGAAGTTCCTCAACGGTCGAGTTCTTGTGGCCCACCTCGCCGATCTCGCCGCCCAGCGAAATAGTGATCCCGTCCGGCTCGATATCGCGGACGTGTGCAGTCAGGCGGGCGCAGAGCGTGTAGTTTGTGTTCTGTTGCTCGTCGAGCGTCTCATAACTCAGATCGACCAGCGTCGAAGTGTCGATATCGATGTTGTAGAACCCGGCGGCGACAGCTTCGTCCATCAGGTCCTTCACTGCCTGCACCTCGGCGTCGGCAGCGCTCTTGTAACGGCTCAAGGACACCTGGAAGTGATCGCCCTGGATGAAGATCGGCCCGCGATACCCTTCCTTGATGGCCGCGGCCAGGACGCTGGCCGTATATTCCATCGGCCGCTGGCCGGTATAGCCAATCTCGCTGCGGGCGATCTCGAACAGCATCGCGCCGACGTTGTGCTTGTTGGCGGCGCGGAAGACGGCACGCGACGAGTTGTAGTTCATGGCCCGGATGTTCATCGCCGGAACGGTGAAATCAGCCGGCACATCGCCGCCGCCGATCGCCATATAAAGCTGGTGGATCGACGCCGGATAGATACCCAATCCCTGGGCAATCTCCCAGATAAGCCAGCGGGCTGTGTCGCGCACAAGTCCCTCGCCGAAGACGGCCGTCTGAATCAGACCGTCGATCTTCTCGCGCAGCGCCGGCTCGTCGCGGACGGTAACGATTTCATGGTCGACGGACACCACGCCGTCCAGATAGCGCAACAGTTCGTCAACAGAATTTACCTTCATGCTCAAATCTCCTTCAGGATGTAGACTGCGGTCGGCAGGCCGCAGATCGAATAAACAGGTGGAATAATGAAATGCAGGTACAGATTGAAGAATATCATACTCCGGGGGAATGGATCAGGACAATTAGCACCTGTTTAGGGTGATCAATGTCATCCCCACAACTCGCGGCAATTCAGGTCGTCACAGGCAGTCAAGGCCTGTTGCAACATGGGCAGCCATACGTGCACCCATGGCTCGTTGACCCCACCCCGACACCACTCAATTGCCACATAGACGCATATCGGCACGGAGAGACGATAGTCCCGCAGCAGTTGCTCCCAGGTATAATCGCGAACGCCGTGAGCTATCAGTTGGTCGTGGTAATGACGCAAGATCGGCATTTCGAAGCGGCGGCGCTCGTCTATATCCCAATCAAGCACAAGCGCATAGGCCAGATCATAGACCCCCAACCACACCGTCAGGCTCCAGTCGAACGGCTGCCGGTCGATAATGTAAAGCGGTCGGTCGGCGTCGCGGGGGACGAGGATGTTATTCCAGTTGGGGTCGCCATGGATCAGGGTAAAGCCGTTCGGCTCGCCTGTCCACGCGATCATCGCTGAGGGATGGCGCTGCAAGAGATCTTTGACAGTCGCCGGCCAATGGGCTTTTAACTCATGGGCAAAGGCGCCGAGAATATGACCGGCTCCCGGTTGAGCCACCTCCACAAATCGTTCGATCTGTTGGGCAGTGGGCAGCCGCTCGTCTATTTCAGTCAGTCGATCACCTCCCCACCAGGCCGCATGAAGGCACGCCAACCCTTCGGCCAGCGCCA
>JACDJB010000765.1_pt1 | contig 29660 bp, 22 predicted proteins | sample 7454121 | NCBI WGS metagenome assembly JACDJB01 (sample SAMN14253290, study PRJNA609438) | sludge metagenome | isolation source: sludge after 25d culture with pyrite | collected 2018-12-20
AATCAAAAGCTTTCGCTTTTTCCCATGGCAAACCCTTTTGTTTCAATTCAGTTTGAACATCCCGTGCGGTAAAATCAATTCCGAGACTGATGGCGTCATAATAGCGGTGGGCAAACTTCTTTTCAATATTCTTTCCGAGTTTGCAAATGCGCAGCACTAATTCAACTTCATGGTGAAGATCGTTGCTCCAGTCGGGAATATAAAACGGCTCATTATTGCGCAGAAGCGCCGTGTCGGGTTTCAGAAAAAAGATTGGCTCATCTGGAATTTTGCTCTCCATTTCCCTGATATGCTCCGGATAGTTTTTCCCAATGCAGATTATTTTCATGAAATATGATGTCCGATTGTCTGACAAATAGTTATTCGATGATAAAAAGTATGGAAATACCTATTTTTCCATCATGCGCAGCTTAATTTGCGTCAAAACTTTTTTTGTGTATAACGGAAACTCGCTATTCAAAATCCATCCGTAATAACCGGGTTGTTCTTCCAGAACTTTTTTCACGGGAACTCCTTTGTTTTTCCCGAAATTAAAAACTTCCACTCCCTTGTCGTCGTAAACTATCCGCCCCACATAATCCACGTTGCGGTCATAAGCTGAAAATTCGCTGAGCTTTTCCATATCATTTACAATGGGTACGGAAATCCTTCCGTGATTATCTTCGTACTCCTTTCCCTTGTAGGTGTCAAGTTGTGCTTTCAGCACCTCGTAGGTAGCTTTGGTGTCAGCTAATGCGCTGTGCGCATCGGTAAGCGTTTTGTTGCAATAGAGCAGGTAGGCAGCGGCTAATGTCCGTTTTTCCATTTTATGAAAAATTGCCTGTACATCAATGAATTTTCGCTTTTTGAGATCGATATCGACATCTGCCCGTAAAAACTCTTCAGCTAACAGCGGAATGTCAAAACGATTGGAGTTAAAACCAGCCAGATCACATCCTTCGATAAATTTCGCAAGATTTTTAGCCACTTCCCTGAATGTGGGCTTGTCTGCAACATCTTCATTGGTAATGCCGTGCACCCGTGTTGCTTCTTCAGAAATTGCTATTTCGGGGTTTATCCGCATGAGCATCTCTTCTTCGCTGTTGTCCAGATGAATTTTGAGCAGGGCAATCTCCACAATGCGGTCCTTGGCAATGTCAATTCCGGTAGTTTCCAGATCGAGAAATACTATCGGATTCTTTAAATTTAATTGCATGATTTTGTGTTAAATAAAAAAATAGCTGAAATGCTTTTTACTTCCGGTAGCTTCTGCTCATTACATGAGATTTCTGCAAAGCTCCGGTAGTTTCAACTGTTAAGAAAAACTCCGTACAGGAATTTTAAATTCGTTAAGCGTTGACCATCATTGGCATAAGCAGCATAAGCAAATCTTCTGCTTCATCAACGGTATCGGCAGGCAGTAGCAATCCGGCGCGTGACGGCTCGCTCAGTTCCATGCGGATATTTGCCGACGAAATATTTGAAAGCAGCTCCAGCAGGAAAGTAGATTTGAAACCGATTTCAATTTCTTCCCCTTCGTATTCGCAATTCAGCGTTTCCACTGCTGAAATGGAAAAATCAATATCCTGTGCTGATATAACAATTTTATTGTCACTGATATTCAGCTTGATAAGATTACTTGCCTGGCTGGAGAAAATAGCAACGCGTTTCAGTGTATTGTAGAAAGTCAGCCTGTCAATAACCAACAGGTAGGGATTATTTTTGGGAATAACCGAATTGTAGCTCGGGTAATTTCCTTCAACCAACCGGCAAATGAGCGTGTAATCCGACAGGGTGAATTTTGCATTTTTGTTATCAAAATCGAGTTTTATCTGATTATCTTCCCTTGGCAGCAGATTTTGGAGCAAACCAGCCGGTTTTTTGGGAAAAATAAATGAAGAATCAAATTCTGCTTTGGCGTCCGAGCGGCTGTAACGAACCAGTTTATGTGCATCGGAAGCAACAAAAGTGATGTCATCCGCTGAAATATCCACAAAAACTCCGTTCATCACCGGGCGAAGTTCGTCATCGGCAGTTGCAAAAATGGTTTTTTCGATTCCTTTCTGGAAAATTTTTGGCCCCACCACTACCGAAACTGCTTTTTCTTCATCAATTTCGGGAATTTCCGGATATTCTTCGCCACTTTGTCCAACAACGCTGTATTTACCGTTGTCTGAGAAGATTTCAATGGCAAAAGTGTCTTCATCAATTTTGAAAGTGAGTGGTTGTTCGGGAAATTCTTTCAGGGTATCGATTAGCAATTTTGCCGGAACGGCAATAATTCCCTTCCCTTCGGTGTTGTTTAGCTCGATTTGGGTAATCAGCGTTGACTCAAGGTCTGATGCTGTGATGGTCAGACTGGTTTCATCCAAATCAAATAAAAAGTTATCCAGAATGGGGATTGTGTTTTTGCTGCTGATAACTTTGCTGATAGCTGACAGATGGCTAAGTAATTCAGAACTCGATACTACAAATTTCATGATAATTTATTTTTTAATATTTTTCTCATTTTAACAGAAGTAACTCAAATTGAGCTGGTTTCTGCTGTTTAATTCAGTTATTTTTCCCGAATAACAAATCAGGAAACGAATATACAAACTTTAATCTTTTTAACGATAACTAAACTTTTGATTTTTATTAAGTTTTTATGAACGGGTAAATCTTCTTTTACGCCGCAGATTGTATAAGCCGCCCCAGATTCCTGTGAAAATCAGTGGTGCCAGCACGTTTAGCCACTGCCAGAATGGCTTTTCTTCGCGCAGTCTCACTTTGTCTAAAAGTCTGAGCTTTTGTGTGCGGCTGCGCAGGTGCATAATTCCGGTGTCGTCATTCAGGTAATGAATGGTATTTAAAAGAAACTCGCTGTTGCCGAAAGTTTGTCCGGAAACCCGGTCAAATCCCAATTTTTGAACACGGGGCGGATTTGTTGCCCAATCCACCTGATTTGTGATTATTGCACCGCTGGAAATTACAGCCATTTTTGTAAATTTACTTTCTTCCATTGCACTTGCAGAAGAAATACCGAGTGGTTCAAGCATCCTGTTTTTAAAAACTGAAGTGAAATTGCCTTCCATAAGAACGCCTGCCGGAATGAATGACCGGTTGAAAAGCTCGCGTGCCGGCGGATTGTCAATGTTTCTGAGGCTGACAGTTGACGGAGATTTTACTGTTCTGGCATAAGGTGAAGTGCTTAAAATAATCTCTTTTTTGACTAACGGATTTCCGCCTAAGGTATCTATGGATGAGACAAATTCAGTGAAAATCCGGTTTAGATTTCTGCTCAGCGGATGGTCGTCGGAAGGAATCAAAAGTGGCGAATAGTACCACGGATGCAGCGTAAATTGAGCAGGTGCGCCGGGCGCTGCCGTGTTGACGCGAAGTTGTGCACATTCCACATCCTGAATCAGATCCCAGTTGAGTCGCACGCCATATCTGAAAAGCTGGTCGTTCAGATTTAAATCCCGCGGAAAAGCCATGGTCTGATGTCCTTTTGAGAGGCTGTCGGAACTGACTGCAACCGGACTGATAAGCCACAGCGTTTTACCGCCGTGCATGATAAACTGGTCGATCAGAAATTTATCCTTTTCAGAAAAAGTCTCAACCGGATCGGCAATAATCAGAATATCTGCCGGTTTTTGAGATGAAATCAATGAGTCGGCAGGAATTCTTCTGACTAAAAAATTTTCCGACAAAACCGAAGTAAAATCATAAACCCGGTAGCGGCCTGCTTCGCCGTGTCCTTCCAAAAAAGCAATTTTTGATCTTTGTGGGCGCAATAGCTTTAAAAAAGCATTGACTAATTCAAATTCAACATTTTCATAAGAATGGTTAAAGTTGGTTTCATGCGAAAAGTCGGGATTGTATTTTAGAAAATTTACTGCCGTTTCCCTGCCATTGTAACGAATGACTCCACCCGGAAAAATCAGTCGTGTGCTTACGCCCTGCTCGGTTTGCTGTCTGAAACTTGTTGGCTGAATTCCTTTGGAAATCAGCTTTTCAATGAATTCTTCCCTTTTTTCGCTATTGCTGATTGCATGAGGATCAAAGATTTTAATTCTGATGTTTTTGGGAGAATAAATATTCAGCACGGCAATTTTCTCAAGTACTTCTTGTTGAAGTTTTCTTAGCCCCGGCTCCAGTTTTCCGGCTAAATAAAATTCAATTTCCGCCTGTTCTTCAAGCTCTGATGCAATTTGAGCGCTGACCGCCGAAAGCGAATATCTTTTGTCTGATGTGAGGTCAATGCGGTAGAGAAAATTTTCGGCAACAACAAAAGCTGCAAAAAGCACTAAAAGAGCGCCGATGAAATTGCTTCTGAATTTCTTTTGCTTCCAAATGCCTTTGCGAAGGAAACTCCGTGTGAACAATAAAAACAGGAATGTCATTCCGATAAAATAGAGCACATCGCGCATGTCGATTACACCGCGTGAAGCCGACAGATAATGACTGTCGATGCTGAGCCATTCAAGAATTTTTTCGAGAAAATAAAAAATGCCCGATTCGGCGACAAAGTCAAATCCGGTATAAAAAATAAATGATAGCGACAATGCTAATATGAATGAAACTATCTGATTGTCAGTAATTGATGAAGTGAAAATTCCAATTGCCACATAAATTGCCGCCAAAAAGAATAGTCCGAAAAAGGAACCCCAGGTTGCTCCGGTGTCAATATTTCCGACCGGATTGCCAAGCAGATAAACCGAAAGAAAATAGAGCAGGGTAGGGAAGAGTGAAAAGGCAACAAGCGCTATTCCTGCAAAGAATTTAGCCAATATGATTTTGAAATCGGAAAGGGGCTGCGTGAGCAGAACTTCAATGGTCCCCGAGCGTTTTTCATCGGCAAAAAAACGCATGGTGATTGCCGGAATCAGAAACAGATAGAGCCACGGCGCTAATGAAAACAAGCCTTCTAACGTGGCATAACCGTTATCGGGAATGTTGAAGGCGCTGGGGAAAACCCAGAGGAACAAGCCCGTAACCAAAAGAAAAATAAGAATAGCCATATAGCCAATCAGAGAGCCGAAAAATATTTTTATCTCCTTTTTAAATAAACTATACATGCACTTTCAATATTTCAGTTTTGATTTTTTGAAAAAATTGTCCGGTAAACTAACCGGTTCATCAGGATTCCAGTATTTCCACCATTTTTTTTGCCGTACGCTGCGAACAGCCCGGCTCTCCCATTATCTCTTTTAAACGTTGGTAGTCTCCCATTATTTTATCTCTGTACTCCTGCTCAGCCAGTAGTCGCCGAAGTTCGTTTTTTACGTTTTCCAAAGTCATGTTGACCTGAATATATTCCCTGAGCGCTTCTTTGTTCAAAATAAGATTTGGAAGTGATGCCCACTGCACTTTCAGGAAAAATGTTTTCATAAAAAACTGAAAAAATCTGCCGCCGGCAACACGGTAGAGAACTGTTTGCGGCACATCAAACAGTGCAGTTTCAAGCGCTGCCGTGCCAGATGTTACTAATGCCGCATGAGCATGATTCAGCAGATCGTAGGTTTGATTATAAATCACCGGAATCGGATGCTTTTCGATAATGCTCTGATAAACTTTTGCGTCTATGGTAGTTACGCCTGCCACTACAAATCGGAAATCGGGAAAGTCTTTTGCAGCCTGAACCATGACGGGCAGCATCTTTTTAATTTCCTGTGTTCTGCTTCCCGCAAGCAAAGCAACCACCGGACTGTCATCCAGATTGTTTTTTGCTAAAAACTCCTGTTTTGTCAATACTTTTTTCTGAAAAGAAGCAACTGAATCCAGCAGGGGGTTGCCCACATAATTCACCTTGAAATCATGTTTTTTGTAGAATGCGGTTTCAAATGGCAAAATTGTAAACATCTCATCCACATAAGCTTTGATTGCTTTTACACGATACTCTTTCCATGCCCAAATTTTTGGAGAGATATAGTAAAATACGGGAATTCCGAGTTTTTTTGCAAATTTCGCCATGCGGAGGTTAAACCCCGGATAATCAATCAGAATGAGCACATCGGGCTTATATTCAAGGATGTCCTGCTGGCATATTTTCATATTGCGGCTGATGGTTCTCAGGTTTAAAATCACATTCAAAAAACCCATGAATGCCATTTCGCGATAGTGTTTCACCAGTGTACCGCCGGCAGCCTGCATCAGGTCGCCGCCAAAGAAACGGAATTGCGCATTGGCGTCAAAATCCGTTAACGCGCGCATCAGGTTTGAGCCGTGCAAATCGCCCGATGCTTCCCCGGCAATCAGATAGTATTTCATGCTAAAAAATTCTTGAAATGAGCACTGCTAAAGCATATAAAATGGTTGCACCAAGCACCCCCCTTGCAGAACGGTCGTGTTTTAAACGAATAAAGCCCATAAAAATCAGCAAATTAGCAAAAACGCACAAGCTGGCAAGCTTAATCAGCGCCTGTAAATACCATAAATTTCTGACATAATTTTTGAATGAAACAGTGCTCTCTCCAAAGAGATAGACCAGAAAGAAAATCAATATCGGAACCGAAAAACCAACTGCAAATCCGATTTTCGGCGAATCAAGCGGCTTACGTTTTCGTTGTTGCATCAGAATGTCCAGTTTTTGAGTTTTTCCAGAGTAGGGTAGCAGGTCATATCGGTTGAAACCGGAACTACTGCCACAAAATTATTTTTAAGCGCTTCAATATCGGTGTCCGGTGAATTTTCCTCAAAATTTTTAAAATATCCTGACAGCCAGTGGTATTCCCTTCCCTGTGGATCTCTTCTTTTTTCAAACTCTTCAACCCATTTGCCCTGTGTTTGCCGACAAACTTTTATTCCTTTCGGTTTTCCTTTGGGAATATTCACGTTGAGACAGGTGAAAGGTGGTAATCCGTTGTCAATAACACTTTGGAAAATTCGTGCTACTACGATTTTTGCCTTTGAAAAATCGGCATCGGGATTAAAATCGGTAAGTGAAAATCCGATGGACGGAATACCGTGCAGGCTTCCTTCGATGGCAGCGCCCATAGTTCCGCTGTAAATAACGCTGATGGATGAATTGGCGCCGTGGTTAATACCTGAAACCACATAATCGGGTGTGCGGCTGAGCAAGGTGTTGAAACTGAGCTTTACGCTGTCAACCGGTGTTCCGTTGCATTTCCAGGTGGGAGCGCCATGAATATTTTCAACAGGAACGGCACGTAAAGGCTGATCTATGGTGATGGCGCTGGATTTTCCCGACATGGGAATTTCAGAAGAAATTACGGCAACTTCACCAAAAAAGTTCATCACTTCCACCAGCTCGCGAAGCCCTTTTGCGTGAATGCCATCATCGTTTGTAACTAATATTAATGGTCTTTCTTTCATACTTTTTTCAAAAAAACAAAGATAGGGCAAAATGCCGAAAAAAATAATTTTGTTTTATGAATGCCTGTTTGCTGCGGTCGGGATTATTTTTTGGGGAAAGGGGCAAAGAGCTATATTAATGCAAAATTGCGGGCTACATTTTCAATTATAAAGGCAGTATCCAGAAATCAGCAAAATATTTTCGGGTAAAAATCATAAAAACGAGAACCAGGAAAAACTTGTCTGTGAAGTTTTAAAAGATAAAGGAATTATCATACTTTTTAACGAAAAGGAGTGCATGACATCGAGCCATGCACTCCTTTTATATTTAATTCCTGAACACTAATTCATCGTTTTTTACATCTATTAAAATAGGTTTACTCTTCTCTATCTGTCCTGATAAAATTCTTCGGGACAGCTCATTAAGCACATTTCTTTGCAAAACTCGTTTTACGGGACGCGCACCAAAATGCGGGTCATAACTCAGCGCCGACAGCCAGTTAACAGCTTCATCCGTAAGATTGATTTTCACATCCGTTCCGGATAACCGCCGGACAACCTGGTCGAACTGCAATTTCACAATCTGCGTGATATTCTCTTTTGAGAGCGGCGTGAAAACAATGATTTCATCAATTCGGTTCAAAAACTCCGGACGAATGGTTTTACGCAGCAACTCAAGCAGTTTTTCTCTTGCCCCGGACATGACCTCCTCCATATTTCCCGACTCTAAAAACGCATAGCTCTCGCTGATGAGATGAGAACCTAAATTGGATGTCATAATGATAATGGTATTTTTGAAATTGACTGTTCTGCCTTTGTTGTCGGTCAGTCTGCCGTCATCCAAAACCTGCAAAAGCACATTGAAAACATCGGGGTGTGCTTTTTCAATCTCATCAAATAGCACCACCGAATAGGGTTTGTGGCGAACGGCTTCCGTCAGCTGACCACCTTCATCATAACCAACATATCCGGGCGGACTTCCGATAAGCCGCGTTACGGAAAACTTCTCCTGATATTCGGACATATCGATACGGGTAATCATATTTTCATCGTTGAAAAGATATTCGGCAAGCGCTTTTGCCAGCTCGGTTTTTCCAACTCCCGTTGAGCCTAAGAAAATAAACGAACCGATTGGGCGCTTTTCGTCCTGCAATCCGGCACGGCTCCGGCGCACTGCATCCGAAACCGCTGAAATTGCCTCAACCTGACCAACCACGCGTTTGTGTAACTCTGCCTCCATGTGCAGCAGCTTTTCCCGCTCACTTTGCAACATTTTTGAAACAGGAATACCGGTCCACCTTGCAACCACTTCTGCAATATCCTCAGAATCTACCTCCTCTTTAATAAGGCTTTCACCCTGTTTTTCCCCTTCAAGCTCTGCCTGAAGCTTTTCAATTTCATTTTCCGCTTCCTTTATTTTCCCATAGCGCAATTCGGCAACCCGGTCGTATCTTCCCTGTCTTTCAGCTTCATCAGCTTCAAAACGATAATCTTCAATCTCGATTTTCCTTTTCTGAATGGATTCAACAATTGCCTTTTCGCTCTCCCATTTTGCACGAAGTTGCGATTGCTCCTCTTTCAGGTTTGAAATTTCCTGAGCCAAAGAAGCGAGCTTTTTATCGTCTTTTTCACGCTTAATCGCTTCGCGCTCAATCTCTAACTGTTTAATTCGGCGTTCAACTTCATCCAGTTCCTCCGGAACGGAATCCATCTCAAGACGCAGTTTTGCAGCAGCTTCGTCCATCAGATCAATGGCTTTATCGGGCAAAAACCTGTCGGAAATGTAGCGTTGCGACAACTCAACCGCCGCAATAATTGCATCATCTTTAATACGCACTTTATGATGATTCTCATACCGCTCCTTAATTCCGCGCAGAATGGAAATAGCGCTCAGAGCATCGGGTTCATCTACCCGAACAATCTGGAACCGGCGCTCAAGCGCCTTATCTTTTTCAAAATATTTCTGATATTCATTGTAGGTTGTGGCGCCAATCGCACGCAGTTCACCACGCGCCAGAGCAGGTTTCAGGATATTGGCAGCATCCATGGCGCCATCGCTTTTGCCTGCGCCCACTAATGTGTGAATCTCATCAATAAACAGAATTACCTGATCATTGGAGTTTACCACCTCATTCACCACAGCCTTGAGGCGCTCTTCAAATTCACCTTTATATTTCGCACCGGCTATCAAAGCGCCCATGTCAAGTGAAAAGACCTGCTTTGTTTTCAGATTTTCAGGGACGTCACCGCGAACGATTCGCCGTGCAAGCCCTTCGGCAATAGCTGTTTTTCCTGTTCCGGGTTCGCCAATCAGAATCGGATTGTTTTTGGTTCGGCGCGAAAGTATCTGCAAAATCCGCCGGATTTCTTCATCGCGGCCAATCACCGGATCAAGTTTCCCGGAGCGCGCCCTTTCATTCAGATTAATGGCAAAACGATTCAGGGAATTGTAAGTATCTTCAGCAGTCTGACTGTCCACTTTGGAGCCTTTCCGTAACTCCGCAACAGCTTTTTTCAGGTCGTTCCCGTTAACTCCGCTGTCTTTCATCATACGACTAACCGAATCATCAGCATCCAGCAGCGCCAAAAGGATATGCTCAACGGAAACATACTGGTCTCCCATCATCTGAGCCAAAGCAACCGCCTTCTGCAAAACCCGGTTGGCACTGGCTGATACATAGGTTTCACCTCCGGTTACCCGGGGATATGACTCAATTATCCGATCTGTTGTCTGTTGAAAAATGGGCGTATTCACACCCAACTTTTTCAGAAGAAAATCAATGATATTTTCTGCTGAATGGTATAATCCTTTCAGAATATGTCCTGTTTCGATACTCTGCTGATTATTTCCCTGTGCAATCTGAAAAGCGTGTTGAATGGCTTCCTGTGCTTTTATGGTAAAATTATTCAAATTCATATTCAATTCTTTAAAAATTCGGCATACCACAAGCAAACGGTAAACCACAACTCCCTGACAGTCAATTTGTCATGCAGAGAGATAGATTATATGAAAATATTTCAGGAAAAAGAAAAAAACAATGAATAATTGGCAGAAAGGAAGTAACTATCTTGAAAAACAAAAAGAGTTCTCGCTGATGAGCGCAGATTTCTTTCACAAATTCCCGCAGATTTTTTCGAATCAATTTCTGCGAAAATCAGCGTCTTCAAATCAGCAGAAATCAGCGAGAAATAAAGTATGCTCTCGCTGATGAATATGACCTTATACCTACAACTTTCTGATTTTTATCTCTTTAAAATAGACTTTGTCGCCATGATCCGTAATCAGGATATGTCCGCTTTTCAGCTCTCCATAATTTTCGTCATCCTTAAATTTGGTTTCAGCTTTTCGCTTCAGGTAATCTTTGCTGCCGCGTTTATACTTCACCACCTGCACACCGTTGAGCCAATGCTCCACCTTTCCGTTTTTAGAAACAATCCGCCCCGTATTCCACTGTCCTGACGGATTCAGTTTTTTATTTTCAGGAGCATACAGCAGATATGCCGAAGCGGTTGAACTCAATCCGTTCGGATCATTTTTAATCTCTTTATGATTAAAGTCATCAATAATCTGATATTCGGGACCATTAATCATAATTCTTCCTGTTTTTCGATTTATCAGAGTATCCACAAAATATTTAATGCCACTGTTTGCTTCCTCTGTGAGATTAAATTGAAAAACCAGCTCAAAATTGCCGTATTTCTCTTTGGTTACAATATCACCGCCACCTTTGCTGTCCAAAAATAGCATACCCTCTTCAACCTTCCAGCCTTTCGTAGGAAATCCGGACTCCTGTTTTCCCCTCCATTTTTCCACGCCGTTTCCGTCAAACAAAACTTCCCAGCCGTCTTTCCGCTTGCCGGGATTTTTATTACCGTCTTTCGCCCGTGAAAAAGCTTCAGACGAAAAAGGAATAAAAATCGCGAGAAATAAATAAATCAGGGATTTTTTTATCATTGCTTCAATTCTTTAAAATTTTAATCAATTGGATATAATAAGCCTCAAAACCAAAGAAAATCAATCTATGCTTGCCACCAATTCATCAAACAGAATCCGCTGTTTCGTCATGGCAGCAACAATATCCGAAGGAACATCACCATCTTCCAGAAGCATCCATCCGTTGTAATCTGCTGCTTTCATCAGCCGGAAAAATTCAGGATAGGGATAATCGCCTTTATCCAAAGTATGAATATGTGTGGTGTCGCCAAGCCACTGCTTCACTAAATTGAAGTTATATTCCAATCCGGGTTCGTTCAGGTCGGTGGGATTGCAATTCCAGCAGATTTTCACATTTTTATTGGTTACCTGATCAAAAATCTCTTTCATCACCGGCAATTCCTGGGTAATTCGTCCGTGCACTTCCACACGGATTAACTGCCCGTAGTCCTCGCCGAATTTTCCTACTTCGTTCAGTGATGCGGCAATTTGCGCAATAGTTTTTTCGCGCGGCACATCATTGGGAAGCGTGTTGGGTTTTACTTTTAAGCCGGTTGCTCCCATATCATGGCATAGTTTAATGTACTCCTTTGTCTGCTCAATGTTTCTCTGAAGCTCTGCGGGGTCGGAGCTGTGATACTCCCAGTTGGAACCGTAGCCCACATTAACCACGGAGCTGTCGGCAAATCTTTTCTTAACTTCTGCTCTTTCGGTTGCATTTAAAGTGGTTTCAACACCGTGGGCATGTTGAGTACGCAGCTCAACTCCTTCAAATCCGGCTGTTTCGCAATTTTTTATGAGAGTCGGAAGGTCCCAGTCCTTTCCCCACTGGTAGGTAACAAGTCCGTATCTCATTTTGGGCTTACTAACTGAAGAGCAGGAAAGTAGTGAGCCAGATAGACTTAAGCCAATTCCGGCAACTGCCGATACTTTTAAAAAATCTCTTCTGTTTTGATTCATTTTTTGAAATAATTTTTCGTGAAACTTCCCAAAAATACTTTATGTTTCAGTAAAAGACAATTTGTTTTCGACTTTTTTCTCATTAATGCCGGTAACTTTTTTATTTTGCATCATTCCTTCCGATTCCTGGATTATTGGTTTTTCAATCTAATGGATTACTTTTTATCCCCCACTGGCGCCGATTTGCAATCGGTGCTCCGGTCAACAGAGATTCCCAACCTGCGGTTGAGAATAACGATTCATTAAGGCGGAATGGCGAGGAGAGGTGGCGGTTTTGTCCAACAGGGCAAAATCTGCTGTTTTCTGCCTTTCGTTCATTACATAAAGCAGCAAAAAACATTTTACCCTGTGTTGTGCTTTTTGCTTTTGCAAAGCAAAGCACGGTTTGCAAAAGATAATTTTATGAATTTTTCAATTTTTAAATTACTTTTAACCCGGAATTAATTTTAATAGACATAAAAACATTATTCTGGCAGAATATAAAGACTAAAAAATGACCCATTCATCATTAGAACTTAATACCAACTGGCGGAAAGTGGCTTCTTCCATATACAAAAAGCCCACGGATTCCAAAATTTACGGAACGGTTGATATCGATGTAACTGAACTGGAAAACTTCATTGCAAAAAAACGAAAAGAAGGTATCAAAACCACGCTTACCCATTTGATGACCCTCATTGTGGCGCGTGCTTTTCGCGAAGAAGTTCCTGAATTGAATGCCTATGTCAGACGCGGAAAAATCATCGGGCGAAAAAGTATCGACGCCACCGTGAGTGTACTTATAAAAGGTGGAGAGATGGGGTCGGTGAATATTCCAAATTGCGACCGGCTCAACGTTTCTGAACTTACCGATATAATTGCAGCAAAAATTAAAGACTCAAGGTCGGGAAGTGAAAGTAAAACCATGCAATCCAAGCAGATGCTTTCATCTATTCCGTGGCCATTCCGCACGTGGTTGTTCTATCTTTATAAAAAAATCACCATTGACTGGGGTTTTTCAGTACCCGGAATAAATCTGTCGTCCGACAGTTTCGGCTCTTTTGTTATGTCAAACATCGGTACCCTGGGCTTAGACAGCGGATACGCAGCGTTGCTCCCTTCTTCCAATGTTTCTATTGTTCTAATCATCGGAAAAGTTTATAAAAAACCGCTGGTTATAAACGACGAAATTGTAATTCGGAAAGTGCTGAATCTTTCTGCAACACTCGATCATCGCGTTGTGGACGGCTATCATGGAGGAAAACTTTTCAGGTATATCCGCAGAATAGTCAAACAACCCGAACTGCTGGATATTAAGCCTGAAATTCACTGAAAAATCACTCTTTAGACCGTTTGTTTTTGTTGATAATTATTTTTCCGTGTACGTGCACGAAAATTGAATATATTTCTTATCTTTGTATTTCAATACTTTATAAAAGAAGTCAATTCGTTAATTTTTAAGCATTATCAAAACACCAAAGCAAATACGAATCAAGGATATTGCTGAAAGGGCAAATGTTTCCATCGGCACGGTGGATCGTGTTTTACACAATCGTGGTGAAGTTGCCGAATCAACAAAAAAGAAAATCCTGAAAATTTTAAAAGAACTGGATTATCATCCCAATTTTTTAGCCAGCGCACTGGCATCGAAAAAATCGGCTCTGTTTGCCACACTCCTGCCCGAACCACCGCACCCCGACGGTTACTGGACACGCCCGGTAGTTGGCGTTAAAAAACGGGTTTCTGAACTTCATCAATATGGAATTCAGGTAAAACCTTTCACCTTCAGCCAAACCGAGCCTGAGAGTTTTGCGGAAAATGCACAAAAAATTCTGAAGCTAAATCCTGACGGAGTGGTGCTTGCCCCCTTTTTTAAAAAAGAGTCACTTGCTTTTATCGCAAAGCTCAAAGAGTTTAACATTCCGTTTGTGTTTATCGATTCGGAAATTAAAAATGCGGGGCATCTTGGTTATATCGGGCAAAACTCCTATCAGAGCGGCTTGGTTTCAGGTAAACTGCTGGATATGCTCATGCCTGCCGGAAATATTTTGGTCATTCATTTTGCCAAAGAGATGGACAACCAGAACCATCTGGTGCAGCGGGAAAAGGGATTTTATGACTGGTATCTGACAAACAACAAAAAAGAGCATCAGCTTTTTACGGTTGAAGTGTCGGACGCTTCCGATGAAAAATGGATGGAAAGAATTGCCGGTAATATTCGGGATAAGGAGATTAAAGGAATTTTCGTCACCAACTCCAGAGTATATAATGTCGGGCGATTTATCGAAAAGTATGGATTAACCGGGCTAAAAGTGATAGGGCACGACCTGCTTAAAGAGAATATCAATTATCTGAAAAAAGAGATTGTTCATTTTTTAATCTGCCAGCGCCCCGAGGAGCAGGGATACAGCGCCATCGACAAAGTGTTCAGGCATGTGGTGCAAAAAAGAAACATACCTGTGGACAACTATACTTCCATTGATATAATTACTAAAGAAAATGTTGATTATTATAAAGAATTTAAAAAAGGAATATGATGACAATGTCGTTTGAAGATTTAAAAGGAAAAGTTTGCGTAATCACCGGTGGTGCCGGTGTATTGGGCAGCGCCATGGTCAAAGCCATGGCTTCTGTCGGAATGAAAGTTGCCATTGCCGACATCAACAAGGAAGTTGCCGATAAAGTGGCAGGTGAAATTGCAAAAGAGAGCGGAGCACAAGTTATCGGCGTGGAAACCAGTGTTTTGGACAGAGGTTCATTAGAGAAAGCCAAAGCTGAAATCAATCAGAAACTGGGTGAGATTGATATTCTCGTAAACGGCGCCGGCGGAAACAGTCCACAGGCAACAACCCAGGTAGAACAGATGCAGGAGAGCGATATTGAAAATCCGGAAAGCACATTCTACGGATTGCAAATGGAAGGATTCGACAAGGTTTTTGCACTTAATTTCAAAGGTACCGTACTCCCGACTATGGTTTTCACTCAGGATATGCTCAAACGTAAAAAAGGAGTGGTTCTGAACATCTCTTCGATGAATTCGTACAAACCACTCACAAAAATACCGGCATATTCAGCAGCCAAAGCATCCATAAATAATTTCACCGAATGGCTGTCCGTACACCTGGCAAAAGTCGGAATCCGGGTTAATGCCATTGCACCGGGATTTTTCATCACTCACCAAAACCGCTTTTTAGTTATGGATGAAAAAACAGGAAATTACTCCCCGCGCGGACAAAAAATTGTGGACAACACGCCTATGGGAAAGTTTGGTGAACCTGAAGACCTGCAGGGAGCAACCCTATTTCTGCTCTCTGATATTTCTTCATTTATCACCGGAATTGTAATTCCTGTAGATGGCGGATACAGTGCATTTGGCGGGGTATAGAATGTTTTGCCATCTTTTAATTTTTTTAAAGCACTAGTTTGTAACAATTTTCTTAAAAAAATAAAAACTGATATGAAACGAAGAGATTTTATTGCAACGACTGCCGGAATCACAGCCGGAGTATCATTATTGTCAAACCCGGTTGGAGCTGTAATTGCCACTCAAAAAAAGCTAAGGCTTGCCATGATTGGTACCGGAGTCAGAGGTATTGGGTTCTGGGGTAAACGAGTTGTCGATAATTATAGCGACATTGTAGAATTTGTCGGATTATGTGATATTAATCCAGGAAGGCTCGAATATGCAAAAACACACATGAAAGTCAATTGTCCGGTTTTTACCGATTTTGATAAAATGATGACAGAAACCAAGCCGGAAATGCTTATAGTGACGACTATGGATTCCACTCATCATGAATTTATCATCAAAGCTATGGAGATGGGGGCTGATGTGATTACTGAAAAACCTATGACTACCGATGAAATAAAGTGCCAGGCAATTTTGGATGCAGAGAAAAGAACAGGGAAAAAATGTATTGTAGGATTTAATTATCGTTACGGGATCCTTCCTACTGCTATCAAAGAACAGCTTGTTAAAAAGCCAATAGGAGAAATCACATCAGTTGATTTTCATTGGTATCTTAATGTATATCACGGAGCCTCGTATTTTAGAAGATGGCATGGGGAGATGTCAAAAGGAGGTTCACTTTGGGTGCATAAAGCCACTCATCATTTTGATTTATTAAACTGGCTCATTGATTCTGATCCTGTAGAAGTTACAGCATATGGTGCACTTGAGCACTATGGTAAAAACAATAAGTTCAGAGGGGCTAATTGCAGAAATTGTGCCTTCACCGATCAGTGTGACTATTTCTGGGATATTACAAAAAGTCAGCATGATATGAACTTATATGTCAAAAATGAGAAATACGACGGATATATCCGTGACAATTGTCTGTGGCGTGAAGAAGTTGACATATATGATAAAATGTCAGCTCAGATAAAGTATGCCAACAATGTTATTGTTAATTACTCGCTTACAACGTATTCTCCTTATGAAGGATGGAGACTTGCATTTAATGGCAAAGATGGACGTCTTGAATCCTGGGAAGATATTCCATGGCGCAGGCAGGAAAAAATCAATCAGGCACAACTTCATGCTGCTGAAATGAATCAAAGCGGTGGAGATGCAACCCGCTATGATGAGATCTTTCTAATGAAAAACTTTGAGCGTGATTATGAAATCATAAAGATTGAAGCTGCACGTGGTGGACATGGAGGCGGAGACTCAAGATTGCAAGATAAAATTTTCCGTAATCCCAATATGTCCGATCCATATAAGCACTCGGCCGGGACCCGTGATGGTGCTATGTCGTGCCTAATTGGGATTGCAGCAAGAAAATCAATCGAAAGTCAAAGCCCTGTTAAAATTGAAGATCTGACCGACATTATTCCACATCCTACAAGAGGAGTGATTGGTTAAAAAGTATAAAAATTCTTGATGTTTAACCATAAGGCATTAATGAACTATTAACATAAATAAAAAATAATAAAATATGAGTTTAAATTTAAAAAAAGATGCAAAATATGCCATGCTTGTTCCCACAAGTATGGGAATCCGGATTATTCCCGATAACGGACAGCCGGTTCATGCCAGCGACAGATTTACAATGTATGCAACCAGTGCAGAGACTAACGTTGCAAGTATTTCGTCTTATCTGGGACTGCCGGTAAAAGTACTGACTACTTTCGTAAAGGACAGTCCGATTGCACATTTCATAAAAGCTAACCTGAAAAGCCGGAATATGGACTTTGAAGGTCCCGAAGTGGAACAGGGCACACCGTGGGGATACCGCCACCAGATAAATATTGCCGACAGTGGTTTCGGTCTTCGTGGTCCACGGGTTTTCAATGACCGTGCCGGCGAAGTCGGACGCACACTCAATGTGAAGGATTTTGATCTTGAACGGATTTTCGGAGAAGAAGGAGTTCAGATTGTGCATATTTCCGGATTGATCGCCGCTTTATCTCCCGAAACCAGCCAGTTTTGTCTGGAAATCGCAAGGGCAGCAAAAAAACACGGAACAAAAATCTCTTTTGACCTGAACCACAGAGCATCTTTCTGGGAGGGTAGGGAAAAAGAGCTTCACGAAAACTTCACGGAAATTGCTTCCGTAACTGATATTCTTATCGGAAATGAGGAAGATTTTCAGCTTTGTTTAGGAGTTGAAGGTCCGCCGGCAGGAGGAAAAGGAATTGCAGAAAAAATTGAAGGTTTTAAAGGATTGATTGAAAACGTCAGGAAGAGCTTCCCCAATGCTTCGGTTTTTGCCAACACATTGCGTGAAGTCATCAGCGTCAGCAACCATTTATGGGGCGCCATCGTACTTGAAAACAACAACTGGCACGTTATTGAACCGCGTCCGATTGAAGTGCTCGACCGGATTGGCGGCGGCGACGGATTCGTTGGAGGATTGCTTTACGGTATCCTAAAAGGATGGGAACCTGAAAAATGGCCCCGGTTTGCATGGGCAACAGGAGCAATGGCAACTACATTCCTTACCGACTATGCACAACCTGCCGACGAAGATATGGTATGGAGTATATGGAAAGGTAATGCAAGAGTAAAAAGATAAATATTATGATTTATTATGAAAAAGGGTCAAAAAACACCAGCCTTTCGGCTGATGACCTGAAAAATGGAGTTTTTGAAGCCCTTGAAAAATTAGGAAAAAAGAAAAAGGTGTTGGCTATTCCGCCGGATTTCACGCGATTTCCCTCGCGTGCCGGCGAGCTGACTGAATTTACATGGCAATATTACGGTGATACGCTCACCGACATTTTGCCCGCATTGGGTACGCACACCCCAATGACCGACAGTCAGATTTCCACCATGTTCGGCTCTACGCCACGTGAGCTTTTCCGCATTCACGACTGGCGGAATGATGTGGTAACCTTAGGCACGGTTCCGGGAGAATATGTAAAAGAAGTTTCCGAAGGAGCAGTGGATTATCCATGGCCTGCACAGGTGAACAAACTACTCATTCAGGGCGGCTACGATCTGATTCTTTCCATCGGACAGGTAGTTCCCCACGAAGTGGCAGGCATGGCAAATTATAATAAAAATGTTTTTGTGGGAACAGGCGGGGCAGAGGGAATCAACAAAAGCCACTACATCGGTGCCGCTTTCGGAATGGAAAGAATGATGGGCAGGGCAGAAACTCCGGTTCGCAAAATTTTCAACTATGCATCGGAACATTTTGCCAAACATTTACCCATTCTTTATATGCACACCGTCGTAGGAATGAACAGCGAAGGCAAGCTTCAGACCTACGGACTTTTCATCGGCGACGATTTCAGTGTTTTCGATAAAGCAGCTGAGCTTTCATTGCAGGTGAACTTTGAAATGGTTGATAAACCGCTGAAGAAAGTTGTGGTATGGCTTGATCCTACTGAATTTAAAAGCACCTGGTTGGGAAACAAAAGCATCTACCGCACCCGGATGGCTCTGGCAGATGATGGAGAGCTGATTGTGCTTGCTCCGGCATTGATTGAATTTGGCGAAGACAAGGAAATTGACCGGCTCATCAGGAAATACGGCTATTTTGGAACACCGCACACACTGAAACTGGTTGAAGAAAACGAAGACCTGCGCTCCAATCTCGGGGCAGCGGCACATCTCATCCACGGTTCATCGGAAGGGCGGTTCGGTATTACATACTGTCCGGGGAAAGGCGCCGAAAATCTGACTCAGCAGGAAATTGAAAGTGTAGGCTTTAAATATGCCGACATTGATGAAGTTACTGCAAAATATAATCCCGAAAAACTGAAGGACGGCATAAACATTATGCCTGACGGCGAAGAGATATTCTACATATCAAATCCGGCAATTGGTTTGTGGGCGTTTAAAGAGCGATTTGAGTATTAAATTTTGCCGTACAAAATCATTATTTTTCGTAGTAATTTAATCAGGACTTCATGACAAAACTGGAAACGGTAAGGTGGGGTATCATTGGTGTGGGTAATGTTACCGAAATGAAAAGCGGTCCGGCTTTTTACAAAACTGAACATTCGCATCTTGTTGCCGTTATGCGGCGAAATGCGGAAAAAGCTGCCGACTATGCAAGCAGACACAATGTCCCCCACTGGTATTCAGACGCTTCAATGCTCATCAACGATCCGGAAGTTGATGTGGTTTATATCGCTACCCCGCCGGCTTTTCATGCTGAATATGCAATTCAGGCTATGAAAGCAGGGAAACCGGTATATGTGGAAAAACCCATGGCGCTAAATTATACTGAATGTCTGGAAATGAACAAAGTTTCCGAAATGACCGGAATGTCGCTGTGGGTTGCCTATTACAGAAGATCGCTTCCGGCATTCCTGAAGGTAAAGGAGCTGGTGGAGACAGGTACTATAGGAAAGCCGCTGACGGTTACCATCTGGCTCCACAAACAAGCTCGGGAAACAGGAAAAAACAGAGAGGAAATGAGTTGGCATGTTTTCCCGGAAATCAGTGGCGGCGGCTATTTTTTCGATCTGGCTTCCCATCAGTTCGACTATCTTGATTTTCTTTTTGGTCCGGTAAAAGAAGCAAAAGGGATGGCAACCAATATGGCAGGACTATATCCTGCTGAAGATACAGTTACGGGCATCTGGAAGCATGTGTCGGGAATTACCGGTTCAGGGAGCTGGTGTTTTGTTGCAGATAAAAATGCTGTGAAAGATGAGATTATCATTACCGGCGAAAAGGGTGAAATTACCATTCCCAGCTTTTCTCACGGTGCGGTTCAGCTTAAAACCGGAGAGAATATAACCTATCTTGAGTTTGAAAATCCCGAACACATTTCACAAAATCTGGTGCAGCAGATAGTCAGTGAACTGCGTGGCTTCGGAAAGTGCATCAGCACCGGCAAATCAGCTGCCCGAACAAGCCGGGTGTTAGATGAGATGGTGAAGGGGTATTATGGAGGCGAAAGTAACAGGTAAATAACAATATACCTATTGCTGTTTTAAGATTGAACCACAATAGGCACATTAGGACACAATAGAGTAGAACTTAAAAATAAAAGTTTTCAATTTATATGAATCTCAGATGAATCAAAATTAATATCCTACAAAATGGTTACACAGAAATATATCAATGACTTAACCTACAAAATTATCGGATTTGCCATTGATGTGCATAAAGAAATTGGTCCCGGTTTACTTGAAAGCGTTTATGAGAAATGTCTTGCACATCTGCTGCTTCAAAATGGCTATTCGGTAAACAGGCAACAATCTGTACCATTATTTTTCAGAGGACTTGAATTGGATAGCGAATTCAGACTTGATTTAATTGTAAATGATTTGATTATTGTTGAATTAAAAACAGTTGAAGATTTTCTGCCAATCCATGAAGCTCAACTTTTAACCTATCTGAAATTGCTTCAAAAACCTAAAGGAATTTTACTTAACTTCAACAGTGTTAATATTTTTAAAGAAGGTCAAAAAACATTTGTAACTAAGTACTTTAGTAATTTACCAGATGGATATTAAAATATTAATTTAAAGATTTAAAAAAGTTATTACTATGTGTCCTATGTGTCTATGTGGTTCAAAAAAGAGAGAATTCTGAGCGATGAAAATCATAATTGATGATAAAATACCTTATATCCGCGGAGCATTCGAGCCGTTTGCCGAAGTGATTTATCTGCCGGGGAACAAAACAACACCTGACATTGTGAAGGATGCAGATGCGATCGTGACCCGCACGCGCACCCGCTGCAACCGCGAACTGCTGGAAGGTTCAAAGGTAAAATTCATTGCAACAGCCACTATCGGATATGATCACATTGACACCGCATACTGCAAACAGGCAGGAATTGAATGGACAAATGCACCGGGCTGCAATGCCGAAAGCGTGAACCAGTATATTGCTTCGGCGCTGTTTTCCTGGTCACTGAAAAAACGGACATCGCTTGAAGGACAGTGCATCGGCATTGTTGGTGTCGGACATGTGGGGTCAAAAGTGGCAAAGTTCTGTAAGACAATTGGTATGGAAGTTCTGTTAAACGATCCGCCGCGCGAACGGCTCGAGGGTTCAGCCGGTTTTGTCAGCATAAAAGAGATTCAGGAAAAAGCCGACATCATCACTTTTCATGTCCCGCTCAACAGAAAAGGAGAAGATGTCACTTTTCATCTGGTAGATGAAAAGTTTATTAAAAATCTAAAAAAACAACCGCTCCTTATCAACTCCTGTCGAGGAGAAGTGTTTAAAACAGAAGCACTGTTAAACAATCTGAAAACAGGAAAAATTTCGGGATTGATTGCCGATTGCTGGGAGAATGAGCCGGATATTGACCTGGAACTTTTGGAGCTGGCAGATTACGGAACACCGCATATTGCAGGCTATTCCAAAGATGGTAAAGCCAATGGCACACGAATGAGTGTGCAGGCTATCAGCCAGTTTTTCAATCTTGGCATTGACGATTGGGAGCCTGAGAATGTGGAACTTCCAGAAAAGACGATTATAGAAATTGATGGCAATCAGCGTAGAGAATATTCGGTTTTGGCAGAAGCAATACTCTCAACTTACGCCATTGAAGAGGATGATGAAGCATTGCGCAGCAATCCTCATCTATTTGAAAAACTGAGAGGGGACTATCCTGTTCGTCGCGAGTTTGCTACTTATACACTGAAAGTGAAAAACATGAATGAAAGTACAATAGAAAAATTGGAGCAGATGGGGTTTAGGATAGAGAGAGATTAGGTGGGGATTAAGTGGAGATTAAGTGGAGATTAGGTGGGGATTAGGTGGAGATTAGATGGAGATTAGATGGAGATTAGGTGGAGATTAGGTGGAGATTAAGTAGCAATAATTTTCAAAAAATATTTTATAAATAATTCACAATAAAATTTAAAAAGAATAATGAAACAATTAGCAGACATTGGATTAATCGGTTTGGCCGTAATGGGCGAAAACCTGGTATTGAACATGGAAAGTAAAGGTTACACTGTAGCAGTGTTTAACCGGACAGTTGAAAAGGTAGATCATTTTATCAACGGACGCGGCGCCGGGAAGAAATTCATCGGAGCGCATTCCATTGAAGAGTTGGTCGCATCACTGGAAAGACCGCGCAAAGTGATGTTGCTGGTTAAGGCGGGTGCGCCGGTGGATAATTTCATCGAACAGCTGATTCCGCACCTCGAGCCGGGAGATATTATTATTGACGGAGGAAATTCACACTTCCCCGACACTATTCGCCGCACTGAATATGTGGAGAGCAAAGGTTTGCTCTATGTTGGCACCGGAGTTTCAGGAGGTGAGGAAGGTGCACTGACGGGTCCGTCACTGATGCCCGGAGGTTCTCCTGATGCATGGACTCATGTGAAAGAAATTTTTCAGGCAATTGCCGCTAAAGTGGATAGCGGAGAGCCTTGCTGCGACTGGGTTGGCGAAGGTGGCGCCGGACATTACGTGAAAATGGTGCACAACGGAATCGAATATGGTGATATGCAGATTATTACCGAAGCATATCAGATTATGAAAGACCTGCTGGGTATGTCCAATCAGGAGATGCACGAAATGTTCAAAAAATGGAATGAAGAAGAACTTGACAGCTATCTCATTGAAATTACCCGTGATATTTTGGGCTATAAAGATGAAAATGGCGAAGAAACTGTCGATTTCATTTTAGATGCTGCCGGACAAAAAGGAACCGGAAAGTGGACAGGAATTTCTGCCCTTGATTTGGGAATTCCGCTGACCCTCATTGGTGAAGCAGTTTTTGCACGCTGCCTCTCGGCACAAAAAGAGCTTAGGGTTCAGGCTTCAAAAGTTATTGAAGGACCAAAACCCAAATTTGAAGGCGACCGCGAACAGTTTCTGGAAGATTTGAAAATGGCGCTTTATGGCTCAAAAATCATCTCTTATGCACAGGGCTACAATCTGATGATGGAAGCTGCAAAAGAGCATGGCTGGCATTTGAATTACGGCGGCATTGCCCTGATGTGGCGCGGTGGCTGCATCATTCGTTCGGTATTTTTGGGAGATATCAAAAAGGCATTTGATAAAAATCCCGAATTGCCAAATCTGTTGTTAGACCCGTTCTTTAAGGAGAAGGTTGAAAGTACGCAGGAAGGATGGCGCAGAGTTGCAGCAACTGCACTCTCAAACGGCATTCCGGTTCCGGCTATCACCTCTGCTTTATGCTATTTCGACGGGTTCCGTACCGAAAGGCTTCCTGCAAATCTGCTGCAGGCACAGCGCGACTATTTCGGAGCACACACCTACGAAAGGACTGATAAGCCGCGTGGTGAGTTTTTCCACACAAACTGGACAGGCCGCGGCGGAGATACCGCTTCATCTACTTACAACGTGTAATCAATAAGGTAGAATATATGACGGGGAAAGTGAAACACTTTCCCCGTTTTTTTATAATTTTTGTAAAAAAATATCCCCGCTGGCACAGTTATTCGTATATTCAACGCCAAAAATCAAATTTCTTAAAAATTTTGACTCATGCAAAGTATTATAAAACTTTCTGCAGTTTTTCTGCTTGCTGCTTTTTTTACGCTAAAAGCAGGGGCAACCCCGGATTCAAGGCTTATGCGTTTCCCCGACATAAATGGTGATTTGGTAGCGTTTGTATATGCCGGAGACATCTGGACAGTCAGCTCAAACGGCGGCGACGCCCGAAGGCTCACCTCCCATGCGGGAATGGAGCTGTTTCCTAAAATTTCACCTGATGGGAAGTGGATTGCCTTCTCAGGCGAATATTCAGGCAGCCGCCAGGTTTTTGTAATTCCTTCCGAAGGCGGGGTTCCCAAACAACTTACCTGGTATAACTCTGTTGGCGTGGTGCCTCCGCGGGGCGGGTTCGATAATATCGTTTTAGGCTGGACGCCCGACAGCAAAAACATACTTTTTCGTTCTAATCGCACCGAATTTGGCGACCGAAACGGAAAGTATTTCACGGTAAACATTGGCGGGGGATTTGAAAAACCGCTACCTGTTGCCAATGGTGGAATTGCCACCTTTTCGCCCGATGCGGAAAAGCTCTGTTTCACTCCCGTTGACCGCGAATTTCGTACATGGAAACGCTACAAAGGCGGACGGGCAACCGATTTGTGGATATACGACCTGAAAAACAACACTTCGGAGCAGATTACCAGCTTTGCCGGCTCCGACCAGTGGCCCGTCTGGTATGGCAACAAAATATTTTTTGCCTCAGACCGCGACCTGAAGCTGAACATATACAGCTACGATACACAAACCAAAGAAATCCTGCAGGTCACCTATTTCAAAGAACTGGACGTACTGTGGCCCTCCGGGCAAAACGGACAATTAGTTTTTGAAAATGACGGATATCTTTATAAGCTGAACCTCAAAACCGGAAAACATGAAAAAATCAGTGTCAATATTCATTTCGATAATCCTGAACTGCTCCCCTATTTTAAAAATATAAAGGGAAATATCCACAGTTTCACGCTCTCTCCCACCGGAAAACGCGCGCTGCTCGATGCCCGCGGCGATATTTTTTCGGTTCCGGCAGAAAACGGTTCCATAGAAAATCTCACCCAAACTCAGGGAGCTCGGGAAATTTATCCGGCATGGTCACCCAACGGGAAATATATTGCTTACACTTCCGACAAAACAGGCGAATATGAAATATACCTACTTGAAAATAAAGCAGATGCAAAACCAGAACAACTCACTTCCGGATCATCGGCATGGAAATACGCCACAATCTGGTCGCCCGACAGTAAGTATCTGGCTTATTCCGACAGAAACCTGCAATTGAAAATTATCAATACAGAAACCCGAAAAGAGACAATTGCCGATAAAGCAGTCGAATCTGAAATTCGGAATTTTGCCTTTTCTCCCGATTCCCGATGGATAGTTTATGCAAAAGAAGCGTCCAACGGACAGCCTGCAATTTGGGTTTACAATATTGAAGAAGCCAAAAACATGCAGCTCACGGACAACACTTTCAACGATTTTGCACCGGTTTTTTCAACTGACGGAAATTATATCTTCTTTTTATCCAACCGCGATTTCAATCTCGGTTTTTCAAGTTTTGAGTTTGACTATGTCTATCAGAATGCAACGCGCATATATGCCATGATCCTTGCATCCGATGGTCCCGAACTCTTTAAGGACAAGAACGATATTGAGCCGGTGAAGGAAGATAAATCGGAAAACAACAAAAGTGCAGATGAGCAAAGTTCCGGTAAGAAAAAGGGTGATGTGTCGGTCAGAATTGACGTGGAAGGCATAAATAACCGGATTGTGGTTCTGCCCCCTGCCACCGGCAGCTACCGTGATCTTATCCCCGTTGATGGAGCGCTGCTCTATCTCAGGGGCGGGAAACTGGAAAAATATGATATTGAAAAGGAGAAAAGCGAAGAAATTATGAGCAATGTCTCGCAGGTTCAGGTTTCAGCAAACAATCAAATGATGCTCTATCGCTCAGGAAATGATTACGGAATCACAGCAATAAAACCCGGAGTAAAACCGGGTGAAGGCAAACTAAAGTTAGATAATTTTGAAATGAAAATCGAACCTCAAAAAGAGTGGACACAGATTTTCAATGACGCCTGGCGGATTTTCAGAGACTATTTCTATGTAGATAACCTGCACGGAGTAAACTGGGAAAAAGTCAGGGAAAATTACAATAAATGGGTGCCTTACGTGGGGCACCGTGCCGATCTCGATCACATTCTCAGTGAAATGGTTTCGGAGCTGAACGCTGGGCACGCCTACATTAACTGGGGCGACTTTGAGCAGGTGAAGCGGATTGAAGGCGGACTTTTAGGCGCCAGACTGGAACCTGACACAAAAGCCGGGAAGTTCAGAATTTCAGAGATTTACGACAGCGAAAACTGGAATAATCTGCGTCGCTCACCACTTACGGCTCCCGGTGTTGATGTAAATGAAGGCGACTTTCTCATTTCCATAAACGGAAAAGAGATCAAATCAGATGAAAATCCATATCATTATTTGGAAAATACGGCAGGAAAACGCACAGAAATAACTGTATCGGCAAATGCCGATGGCAGCAATCCGAGAACTTCGGTTATCGAACCGGTCAAAAGTGAATTAGAGCTGATGTATCTCACCTGGGTAAACCAACGCCGGGCGCTGGTGGATAAGCTTTCCGGCGGGCGTATCGGCTATATCCATGTGCCCAACACTTCGTATGAAGGCAACCGTGAACTTTTCCGCGGAATGTATGCTTATCACGATAAGGAAGCGCTGATTATTGACGACCGCTACAACGGCGGTGGATTTATTCCGGATGTGATGACCAGCCTGTTAGACCGAAAAACGCTCAGCTACTGGCAGCGCAGCGGGCTTGAACCCATGCGGACGCCGGGAGTTGCGCACGACGGTCCCAAAGTGATGCTCATAAATGGTTATTCATCTTCCGGCGGTGACGCTTTCCCCTACTATTTTAAGAAAAAAGGACTTGGAACACTCATCGGTACGCGTACCTGGGGCGGTTTGGTGGGGATTTCAGGAAATGCACAACTGGTGGACGGTGCAAATATCTCCGTTCCAAGGTTCGGCATTTATGACGAAAACGAAAACTGGATCATCGAAGGAATCGGTGTTTATCCTGACATTGAAGTGGTTGATCGTCCCGAACAGTTGGCGAAAGGAGAAGACCCATCCATTGAAAAAGCTGTGAAAGTGCTGCTCAGGCAACTGAAGGAAAATCCCGTAAAAAAGGTTAAAACCCCCAATGCGCCTGACCGGTCGGGATGGATTGAAAAAGATATAGATTGATTGGCACAAATGAAGTTTACGCTTTCCTTCAGTTTTAGAAATTCATTTCTAATTTTGATGTCTGAAAACTGCCTGTTCTGTTTCGGTTGTTTTTTTAAAACTGAATAGTTGCATGATAAATAGAATAAGATAATGATTATGAAGTTTCTGAAACGAAGCCGCAAGTGATAGCTTTCTGAAATGTGCAATATGTCTCTAAAATATTTTTGATTTTGTATGTCGTTTGAAGCCTGGATAGTACTTATTGTTTTGCTTTTCCTGATTGTGGCTTTTCTGATGGAAGCTATGCGCCCTGGATTGATTCTGATGAGTGCAGCCGTAATTTTCATGGTTACGGGAATCATTACCGACCGGGAACTGCTGGCAGGATTTTCAAATGACGGACTAATAACAATTGCCGTGCTTTTTCTTGTCAATGAAGGCATTAAACAGTCGGGGCTGTTAGGCAGGCTGGCTACGATCTATCTTCCGCGAAAGCGAAACCCGATGACATTTATGTTGCCCCGGATTATGCTGCCCGTGGCAGCTTTTTCAGCTTTTTTAAACAATCTGCCCATTGTGGTTAACTTTGCGCCAATCCTCATCCGCTGGGCAGAAATAATGAAACTCTCCAGAAAGAAATTTCTGATTCCGCTTTCTTATGCCGCAATTCTCGGCGGAATGTGCACGCTCATCGGTACATCGTCCAATTTGGTTGTTCACGGACTCATGTTAGAGAGCGGAGTGAAAGGATTTCACCTTTTCGAATTAGGGAAAATCGGCATTTTTATATCCCTTTTCGGATTGGTATATATGTCGGTTTTTGGAAACTGGCTTTTGCCCGGTGAAAAAATCAGATTCACCCAGAAGCCGGTCAGTGAAAGCAAAGACTACTACTACAACCTTCAATTGACAAAACAAAGCCGGCTCATCGGGAAAAAAATCATTAACCGCCGGATTGAAGGTTTGCCCGGGCTTGAAGTCTATTCGCTGACGCGAAATGATAAATTTTCATATCCGTACGCAAAAGAGCTCTCCGTTCAGCCGGGTGATGAACTTCTTGTAACCGGAAACTCAGAAAGGCTAAACTACATACTTAATCACAAAGAAGTGAAACTTAGTGGGATAGAGTTTCTCAGCCACGAAAAGAGAGAAAACCTGAAGCAATATGAAGCAGTTTTGTCGCCCCGTTTCCCCTGGTTGGGGCAAACCGTTACGGAATGTCATTTCTTTGAACAGCTGAACGCAGTGGTTTTAGCCATTCACCGCCATGGCGAACGCATAACAGAAAACCTCAACAACCTGAAATTGCAGGAAGGCGACAATGTGGTTCTCCTTGCCACAGAGAGTTTTTACAACACCTGGGGCGCTTCTCAGATGTTTTATCTGGTGAACTTTATTGGTGATTTTCGTCAGGATAAAGGCAAAAGGGTAAAATGGGTTGCCGGAGTGATTTTGCTGGCAATGGTTGCGGCAATTGTTACCAACGAACTGGTTTCATGGGGTTTCGGAATGCGCCTTAACATTTTTGTCTATGTTGCTTTCGCAGCAATGTTGATGGTCTGGCTAAAAATTGTTCCGCAAAGAAATTACACAAAGTCGGTGAGCTGGGATATGATTATCTCCATTGCATCCGCATTTGCCATCGGCAAGGCGATGCAAAATTCCGGGGTAGCCAATCTTCTTGCTGTCGAAGCCATCAACACCGTGCGCAATATCGGTCCTGTGGGGGTGCTTGCCATCATGTGGCTGCTCACCTCGGTTCTTTCTGAAATCATTACCAACAATGCAGCGGTTGCACTGGTTTTCCCCATTGCTGCCATGGCGGCGCAACTGCTTGGCGCCGACGCCCGCCCATTTTTTGTTGCCGTTGCCATTGCCGGCGCTTCCAGCTTTATGACGGCAAGAGGATACCGCTCTAATTTAGTTACCAAATCTGTCGGAAAATATTCAGGGTTAGATTTTATCCGGATTGGCGCACCCATGCAATTTGCAGCTTTTTTACTGAGTATCTGGCTTATTCCCTATTTTTGGCCGTTTTGAGAAAACTTTTATTCCGATGAAGGAATTGAGTCAATTGATTTTTTCTAATGCACTTTTTCAATGATATGAAATTGAGCTGAGGCAAGAAAAGGATAAAAAAATAAATGAGTATCTTTGTAATAATTGATAAGAAAATATGTCATACGAATCAGTCGATAAGTTACAAAATGTTTTAGGTAATAAAATATTTCATTACACTAAAGATAAAAAGAAGGCAGCCGGCAGAGCATTAGGGACATTAGTTGAAATCATCACTTATTACCTGTTAAAAACATGGGGACTCAACAATTCAATTTCTATTGAGAAAGGACTTGTTGAATATGGAAATGAAGAAAT
>JACDJB010000766.1_pt1 | contig 29637 bp, 37 predicted proteins | sample 7454121 | NCBI WGS metagenome assembly JACDJB01 (sample SAMN14253290, study PRJNA609438) | sludge metagenome | isolation source: sludge after 25d culture with pyrite | collected 2018-12-20
AGAGGTTAGAGGAGGAAATTGAGGTAACAAATGGGGAGATTGCTATTTTAATGCTTGATTTAGATCGATTTAAACGGGTCAATGATACATTAGGTCATCTTGGTGGTGATCAGCTACTCTGTGCAGTAGCTGATCGATTGGTGCGAAAAATAGGCGAAAAGGGCATTGTCTCTCGTTTGAGTGGCGATGAGTTCATCATGATTTTTCCCAAATTTACTGAACAAGATGCATTGGAAGAGTCTAAGGGAATTTTAGAAGAGTTGAGACGCTCTTTTTTTATTGGTCAACAAGAATTTTTCATTGGAGGAAGCATCGGGATTAGTATTTTCCCGAGGGATGGTAGAGATGCCGAGACATTATTTAAAAACGCTGACCACGCTTTGTATAGAGCCAAGGACCTCGGTCGAAATAATACGCAATTATTTTACGAAATGAATGGTCAGCAGCTGACAGAGCAGGTATCTATTGAGAATAGTTTGCATCGAGCGATCGAACAGGACGAGTTTGAACTTTATTATCAGCCTCAAGTAGATCCTAAAAACGGGGTAGTCGTTGGTGTAGAAGCATTAGTTAGATGGAATCACCCTGAGCGAGGAATCATTCCTCCGCTTCAATTCATTTCCATTGCAGAAGATTCGGGACTGATTCTAAAATTGGACGAATTAGTGCTTAGAAAGGCCTGCAATCAAATCGTAGAATGGTCAAAAAAAGGTTTTGCACCGATACGGATTTCCGTAAATGTATCAATGCTAAACTTTAATAAAAACGATATTGTGATGCGGATCTGCTCAATTGTAGAAGAAACCGGAGTGAACCCGAATCAGATTGTACTTGAACTGACGGAGAGTGCCGTGATGAACAATCCGGATCTCGCTGTTCATGTACTTTCATCACTCAAGGAAAAGGGATTTGACATTGCGTTAGATGATTTTGGGACGGGGTACTCATCGCTTGGATATCTAAAAAGGTTACCCATAGATTTACTGAAAATAGATCGCTCCTTTATTCGTGATCTTACAGAAGAAGATCGAAGTGCTGCTTTAGTGGGAACCATTATTCACCTCGCTAAGAGCTTGAATTTAAAAGTGATCGCAGAAGGTGTAGAAACAAAGGAACAATTGCAATTATTAGGTAGTTATGGGTGTGACGTGATACAGGGATACTATTTTAGTAAACCGCTACCCCGACAAGATTTTGAAGCAAAGATGATAAAAAAACATTCTTACCAATAATAGTGGCCTAATCGTATTTTGTGAAATAGATTGCTGAGTTACGTGGCTCAAAGGCAATCTATTTTCATTTTGCTAAGTTATATTGTCTAGTTCTTGCATAAAATAAAGGTATAATTGTTTATGGAAGAGGATTAGACATGAGTCAGGAGAAAAGAGTAGAAGAATTAGAAAGTATGTTAGAGCAACTACGAGTAGGTCGTAGGGTGCTTATGAATGTTCTAGAGCTCGTACAAGAGGAGCAGAGAGAAAAGATTTCAAAACTGGTGCAAGAGAATGAAGGGTTACGGCGAAAAAATAAACGTTTTGCCAAAATGTTAATGGAAATGAAATGGAGAAAGTAATGCAATTACCTAAAATGACAGAGTATGCCCACTATTTAATTGATATCTTATTACAAGCAGGTGATCGAGCAATTGATGCTACATGCGGAAATGGACATGACACTTTATTTTTAGCAAAAAAAGTAGGCATTAGTGGACAAGTATACGCCTTTGATATCCAAGAGCAGGCGATTAATAATACGAAGAATCGATTACTCGAAGCAGGAGTATATGAACAAGTAAAGCTCATTCAAGACTCCCATGCCTTCTTGAAAAAGTATGTGTCAGAATCGGTCAAAGTGATCCTATTTAATTTAGGGTATTTGCCAGGTGGCAATAAAGACATTACCACCATACTCGACTCAAGCATAGTGGCGATCAAAGACGGGTTAGCGCTCCTACAAAAAGGGGGGCTGATGTTACTCGTTGTTTACCCAGGTCATCCTGCAGGAAAAGTCGAAAGAGATACCATCGACCCTTGGGCAGCTCAGCTTGATGACAGAGAGTTCCAAGTGGTCAAAATCCATTATTACAATCAAACAAGTGAAGCTCCCTATGTATTAGCAATCCACCGACGCCAATAAATTTACTTTATCCCAATCTGCTTAAGTAATAGCTTCTCCCAAATGTGCCAAGGGAGGAGTTTTTTTATGATATAGGTGAGTTTAGTTCCCTTACCAACCGTATATCGCAGACTTGTCTTCTTTGCTTGTGCAATCCAAACGACAAGTCTTGCTACCTCAATTGGATCTCGATAATGGGGCATCCCTTTATTTATATAGGCTTCGAGCTTTTTTCTTATAAAGGAGTAAGGAGAGTCAGGTCGAATCGATTGCTCTGCATCTACTCTTCCAGTGGTCCATATATTCGTCTGATAGGAGCCAGGTTCGATCACACTAACATCGATATTGAAAGGCTTTAATTCAATGCGTAATGACTCGCTCAATCCTTCTAGGGCATGTTTTGAAGTCACATATGGCGATAAACCAGGGAATCCAACAAGACCACTTATACTACTCATATTGATAATCTTACCACTTCGCTGCTCGCGCATAATCGGTAAGAGCTGTTGTGTAACAGCAATCACACCAAAAAAATTGGTATCAAATTGTTTGTAAAGCTCCTCAATTGTTACCTCTTCAATAAATCCACTCATCGCAAATCCAGCATTATTAACCAAGAGATCGAGACGACCAACTTCTCTAACTCTTGCTACAGCTTGTGCGATAGATTGCCGATCCGTTACATCAAGAGGGAGGATCTCAATAAGATCGCCATATCCGTATTCCTTGACACTGGTAAGAAGATCATCCGTTTTTTCAATATTGCGCATTGTAGCAAAGACATAATACCCCGCACGGGCGAGTTCAAGCACTATTAATCTACCAAATCCACTAGCTGATCCAGTAACAAGGGCAATAGGTCGATTAATCATCTTGTTGATCTTCTCCCTGCTCAGGTGGCAGTGGATCAATCGTCTCACTACGAGTTACAGAGTAGGCTTTAACCGTAACGAGAACAGTAATCCCAATGACAAAAAATATTATAATAATTGATACCAACAGTACTCCAGAAAACAAGGCTATACCTCCTCTTTTGAGTCAATCATCTTCTTATTCTATCAGAGGAGGCGGTGTTTTTCTAATGAATTTACATCGAATAGGAGATGATAACGAGGTAAGGAGTACAAAGTGCACTCAATATGAGATATGAAACAATTTAGCTTAAAAAATTGACATACTTCAACATGATACTTACAATTGAATGTGTAAGCAATATAAATCACAATATGATCTAGACTAGGAGGAATTATGGATGTATGATGTAGCAATTATCGGAGCAGGACCCGCGGGCGCAAGCTGTGGCCTAATTACAGCAAAAGCAGGTAAAAAAACAGTAATTATTGATAATGACAAAAGTATCACTAAAAGGGCTTGGATTGAGAATCATTATGGTGTAGAGAAAATCTCAGGACCTGACCTAGTAGACCTTGGTCAAAAACAAGCCGCACATTTTGGAGCAGAGATCGTTTCTGCGACAGCAGTTAATGTGGTGAAGCATGAGAATGGCTTTACGATTGAAACCGATGGTGCAAAGATAGAGACTAAACATGTAGTATTGGCAACAGGAGTAATGGCAGATTTGGCAGAAAAAATGGGTCTTGAAACAAAGCCTGCAACTGAACCCAGAATTAAAACAAATGTAGTTGTCGACGCACTTGGCAAGACCACTATAGACGGAATCTGGGCAGCGGGTACAATTGCAGGGGTTAGTGTACATACAATTGTTACTGCTGGTGATGGTGCAAAGGTAGCCTTTAATATCGTAAGTGAGATAAACGGCGAACGGTACGTTGATCATGATATGTTAGGCTAAGTGATTCCTAAAAATGGGTACAACTCCTAGGTCGTTGCATGTATATTTCACATAGATTGATAATGAGCATGATCTATGGGAGGTGTTACAATGAGCTATGCAGGTGGTGCTGGATACGGCTTTGGAGGAGGTTTCTTTGCCTTCGCAATTGTCATTTACGTGCTGTTGGTGATTATTCTTAGAATCGGTTCATATGGTGGATATTATTAAACTTTCTCGGATCAACTCATTTTAGGGTGCCCTCAATAATCGAGGTAGCACCCTTAGTTTTAAAAATTACTTTAGCTGCTCGAGTTACTGATCGCTAAGGCACTAAACGAAACAGGACCAATTACTTCGGCTGTTGTATTTTCTTGGATATTTTCAGCGGTTAATGTGTATTGATGTGTTCCTATTGTGACATTGAAGTCAATTGCTTGGAAGGTCACAATATAGTTTTGTTCCGATCCGGTAGATTCCACACCTTGAACAGCATTATAAATTTCTCTGCCATCACGGAAAATTCTAAACAGAATTTGTGAAATCCCTGTTAAGCCACGTACTCCAACAGTAGCGATTAACTCTACCTTGTTTGAACTTGTGCTAGTAATATGCATGGGTAACATAAGAGTTAATCTGTTTGGAGATTGCGGAATACGAGTTGCCGTAGTTCTATTTGCCTTTGAACGAGGTTGTACTGCATGATAATCTAGTATTTTTCTAAATCTCATTGCCATCTATTACCTCACCTCCTTTTGAAATCACTTTATGCGATGGCTTTAAAAAAGTTTGTACAAGTATCTATTTACAAAAAAAATGAGCCATTTTTCTTATAGCTCATCGTTTTTTTAGTAATGGGGTAGATTTATTTGGCTTCCGTTGCTTTGCTTTGCCAGTAGCAGAGCGTTTTTTTGTTCCTCTTTTACGAGTTTTATTTTTATTTGTTCTCTTCCTTTTAACAGATTGTTTCTTGTTCGCCGAACTTGACTCTTCAGAAGTAGAGGAATCAAGACCCATATCCTCCGAACCGCCACTCTCTCCACTACCAAGAAGATTCATCAATCCATTAATATCCACCTGCTTCATGAACTTTTGAACATTACCTACCGTGATTCCAAGTTGATTAAGCGTCGTGGCTACTTTTTGTGCATTGGCCATCATATTTCTAAAATTATTGACACCATCCATTACTTTTCCAATATCGACTTTACTCAAATTTTTTGCTATATTTCCAAGGCCGAACAGACCTCCACCACTATTAGCTGACCCACCGAGTCCAGGCATCCCGCCTCCACCTCCAGGAGGACCGCCAAAGCCAGAAAACCCACCTCCGCCTAGCCCACCTCTTGGTCCAGGGAATCCACCAATTCGACCTGGTGGACTGCCAAATCCAGGCATCCCGCCTCGAGGCAATGATGGAGGGCTACTTGATGAACCTTTGAACAAATTAAACAAACCTGCTAATGGGGACTGATTGGGTGGCACAGATTTCCCTCCCTTTCCTTAAATAACACTAAGGCTTTACTATACAGGCTATGTATAAAGGAGGAGATTCGACTAAGAAAAGATGCCTATTTTTAGCCTATTTTCAGCAGGTTCTATATTATCTCGTCCAAACGTAAATATAGTGTGAAAAGGGAATGACTGGGGGTGTGGGTTTGGTTAAGGAGCGGATCTTTTATGTAATCTTATTGGTTGCATCCATCAATCTTATTTTATTTGTGATGATCTTTACGCCTCATCTAAGGCAGATACAGAGCCAAATTGAACAGGGAGTGGCCATTCCTGCAGGAGTGTTCGTTCCAACATTTAATGATTATTATTATGATTTTGTTTTGGTGGATAGTCATTCGGAGGGCCAGTGGCAGATCGATACGTACCAAGAGGTTAAGCGTCTCGTTGATAAAAATGGCCATAAGATCAAGGACATACCAACAGGCAATGTAGAATATATGCGTTATTTTATCGGAGATGATCCGGATTCCATACTATTTGATCTATTTGGGGAAGAAGAGGCTAGTCATGATCATTCAAATTGAAAAGGTTCGATATGGACGACCACGTGATTAATTTTATGAGTACGTGCAAGCTCTTTTTCGATCTCATCACAAATCGCATGGCTTTCAATTACATTTAAGAGTGGATGTACCTTGATGACAATGTCCAAATGAGTCGTATTGCCATCTGAACGAGCCTTGATCTCTTTGACTTCAACGACCCCCTTAACCTTGGTAACGGTCTCGATATAAACCTGGATTCGATTCGGGTCGTATCCGTCGGTAAGAGTATGGGTTGCTTCGACAAAGATGCTCCATGCAGTTTTACAGATTAACAATCCAATGACTAGAGAACCAAGTGGATCGAGCCAAGGTAAGCCTAATTGTGTAAAGAGAATACCGACAAAGGCGCCGATACTCACCCATGCATCAGAGAGATTATCTTTTGCTGCAGCCATTACAGCTTGGCTGTTTATTTTTTTTGCCAAATATCGGTTATAACGATACACTAGATACATAATCAACGCGGCCAGAAGTGCGACTACCGCTGCACTTAGATCTGGAGTTTGATAATAACCTGTATACAATAATCGAATTGCTTGAATCAGAACCTGAATACCTACAGTAACCATAATAAAAGAAGCAACCATTGCACCAATCATTTCAGCACGTGAATGGCCATAACGATGGTCTTGGTCCGCAGGCTTTTTAGAAATTTTTAATCCGATCAAAACGGCGATTGTTGCGAGGATGTCAGTTGCATTGTTCAATCCATCAGCCTTTAGAGCCTCGGAATGAGCCGAAAAACCGATCATGATCTTGATGATCGACAGACAGATGTAGGCAATTAAGCCGATCCATATTCCTTTTTCACCATTAATACGTTCTTCCATCTGCAGACCCTCCGACTTATTTCTATTTTGCTTTACATATCGTAACAGAGCATACATCAGTGGGTCTAGAGAAACAGTTTTGTTAGGTGCTATCTTTGTGATATGAACAAAACATTTTGAAATAATGGCAATATTTTTGCCTTACTACAAATTACGATATAGATGACGAGAGGGGTTAGATTTACGATGTTGTACAATAATGAAGTTGTAGAGAAGCAGCGACAATTTTTCCGTACGGGACAGACGAAAGGCTATCAGTTTAGAAAAGAAAATATCGAGAAGCTTCAAGGAGCAATTCAAAAGTACGAACGTGAGTTGATGATCGCTCTTGATCAAGATTTGAAAAAATCTGAGTTAGAGACATACAGTACAGAAATTGGCTTTGTTTTAGCTGAGATCACACATGTATTAAAGCATTTACGAGCATGGATGAAGCCTCAACGAGTTCGAACACCATTAACACATATCGGGTCCAAAAGCTATCTATTTCCTGAACCTTATGGAGTAGTCCTCAATATTTCACCGTGGAATTATCCGATCAACCTTACATTAACGGCTACGGTCAATGCTATGGCTGCTGGTAACACAATTGTAATCAAGCCTTCGGAGCTGTCACCGCATACTTCTACTGTTCTTGCTATGATGATTGAGGAGACGTTTCCAGCCGAGTATATTGCTGTGGTCGAGGGTGGGGTAGAAGCGAGTACTGCATTATTAAAGGAGCAATTTGATTATATCATCTACACAGGTGGGGGTAATGTAGCCAAGATCGTATTAGAAGCCGCTGCCAAGCATCTAACCCCTGTAACGCTCGAGCTCGGTGGAAAAAGCCCGTGTATCGTTCATAATGATGCTGATATCAAACTGGCTGCTAAGCGGATTGTGTGGGGTAAGTTCATCAACGCAGGCCAAACATGTATAGCGCCCGATTATTTGATGGTACACCAAAGTGTAAAGATGGCATTGGTTGAGGAAATGAAGGGGTATATTCAAGACTTTTATGGAGAGGATATGAGCCAAATTGAGAACCTGTCTCGTATTATAAATGATCGTCATTATGGACGAGTAGTAGGATTAATGGAGAATGGTCGAATTCTCTATGGTGGTATGACTGATGCAGAGCGTCGCTATGTCTCACCTACACTGATTGATCAAGTGGATTGGAGCGACCCAATCATGCAGGAGGAGATTTTTGGTCCACTGCTTCCAATTATAGAATACGATGCACTTGAAGTTGCTTTAGATCAGATCTCTTCACAGTCAAAGCCCTTAGCGCTTTATCTTTTTACAGAAAATCGAGATGTAGAGAAGCTGGTCCTAGGTAGTATATCGTTTGGCGGTGGCTGTATTAATGATACGGTCTATCATATGGCAAACCCACATCTACCATTTGGCGGTGTAGGTGGGAGTGGAATGGGCGCATACCATGGAAAAAGTGGCTTTGACCTATTTTCACATAAGAAGGGTATCTTAAAGCAAACAACACGCTTCGACCTACCCTTCCGCTATCCAAACTATAAAAATGCGTTAAAGGCGATCAAATTCTTTTTAAAATAAGAGCTCCTCGGTATAAACGCTATTTGAATGCATAAAAAAGACAATCCTATACAACCATAGGGAAGAAAAAACAATTATCGAGATCAATGAGGTATGTGCATGAGAACACTCTGGATACTTGCGATTTCTTCTCTAATTTTATTTATTATGGTTCCTGTATATGCGGATCGAATGCCTATTGGAGAACTAAAAATCAATGCAACTAAGGCTCGAACTGCTCCAGAATTGGCTAAGCGATCGTCATTAATCGTCTATGGTTCATTTGATGCCTATGTAAAGGAATATCCTACTAAAGACAAAGTAGCACAAGGCAGACTCGTGAATTATGTTCAAAATTTTAGAGTGGTTCGAAGTTTAAAGGGAAGTGCGCCAGCGACTGTCAAGGTGATCACGACAGGAGTAAACCCTTATCCTAAACCAACAGATCCGATAAATAAACTTTATAGCGGCCCATTTGAAACAGGAGAGTATATTTTGTTTCTAAGATCAATTCCGAACACCTCACTCTATTCGATCGTAGGTATCTGGCAAGGAGTCTATCCTGTACTAGGAGGTAGAACGATTGCACTCGAAGGAAGTGGCTTCCCAGATCTAAATGCACTAAGTGTAGATCAGTTTTCTCGGAAAATTGAATCAATGCGATCCTTTGAGTAAGGTTAGGGAAACAATTGTAAGTATCGAATGATCGTAAATTAGTAAACCTAAAATATATTGATTTTGGTTGACAATAAAAACGAGATGCTCTATTCTTTTCCTTGTATTCATATTTCGTATACATAGATTAGGAGTACGAGGAGGGGATTAGATTGAGATTTAAGCCGATCGAGATTGCGCTGGTTGGTGTATTTGTGGCAATTGCAATTGTGAGTGTGTATGTCAGTATAATTATGCCAGGTATGGTGATTTTAGGGGCTCATGTCCCGATCAGCCTACTTCCGTTTGTTTCTGTTTTGACAGGGGCATTATTGGGTAAACGACTAGGGGCTATGGTGATGCTGATCTATATGCTGCTTGGATTACTCGGCTTGCCAGTTTTTGCGGATGGTGTAGGTGGTCTTGGTTATGTGTTTAATGCTACCTTTGGTTTTGTTCCTGGTTTTATTATCGGTGCATTTATTAGCGGTTGGATCGTTGAGAGGAAACAGACGAGTGCCCGCTTTCTCATTGCAACCTCTGTTGCGCTAATTCCGCTTTATGTAATTGGGACTCTCTATATGTGGGGTATCCTCAAATTTTACACAGGTGTAAATACTGGAGTTTGGCCACTAGCACTTGGGATGATCCCATTTTTTATTAAGGATGTAGGTGTGAATATCATCGGATCATTCTTAGCCTACGAGATTTCACGCCGTCTAGCAAAAGCTACAAGCTTCCACTAATGCTGTGTATGGCATTTCCCCTTGATTTTTCTTGATCACTAGCTTATAATGGCAACTAAATTCAATCTTTTCTTGTCTATGATTGGGAGAGTAATTAGCTGTTGTTCCTTATAGCGAGTCGGGAGGGTGGAAGCCGATTGAAACGCAGTTAGTGAAGCGCACCCAGGAGATGGCTTTCTGAATTGAGTAGGAGAGCCCGGTCCAAGCCGTTATCTTGTAAGCGGATTTGTTTATCTTTCATAAACAGATCAAGTAGAGTGGCACCACGGGAATCATCTCGTCTCTTTTATAGAGGCGAGTTTTTTTGTTTAATTTAGAAGATTCTATATACGATGATTATGGAGGATGAATGACCAATGCTCGTTACAAAAGTAGTTCATTTATTGAACGAACACCTACCGATCCCAGAAGATAAATTAAGAGATATGCTCGAGGTACCACCGAATCCAAAGCTTGGTGATCTCGCTTTTCCTTGCTTCACATTGGCAAAGGAGTTACGCAAGGCACCGCCTCTTATTGCACAAGAGTTAGCCGACAAAGTAAGCAATGATGCAATCAAAGCGGTTCCAACAGGACCGTATCTTAATTTCTTTTTTGATCATGCGTTACTAGCTGAGGAAATGATCTCAGAGGTTGGCAGAGAGGGCTTTGGCGATCAAAATATCGGTCAAGGCAAGCGTGTCATTATTGAGATGTCTTCACCAAATATCGCCAAGCCATTTGGAATCGGACATTTACGTTCGACGATGATTGGTAACGCACTTTATAACCTGTATAAAACACTCGGTTATGATGCGCTCCGGATCAACCACTTAGGTGATTGGGGGACACAGTTTGGTAAGCAGATTGTTGCTTATAAACGCTGGGGAGATGCTGAGAAAATCGCCAAAGATCCCATTCAAGAATTTCTCAACATTTATGTCAAATTCCATGAAGAGGCCGAATCCCATCCAGAGCTAGAAGAAGAGGCGCGTATGTGGTTTAAGAAGCTAGAGGACGGCGATGATGAAGCTCTGCAGCTCTGGCAGTACTTTATTGATGAAAGCTTAAAAGAGTTCAAGCGGATGTATGAGAAGCTTGGGGTAGAGTTTGATCATTATATGGGTGAGAGCTTCTATTCTGACAAGATGGATGCAGTTGTAAAAGCACTTCAAGCAAAGGGTCTACTAGAAGAAAGTGAAGGTGCTAAGGTCGTTCGTCTGGATGAGGAGGATATGCCTCCAAGTATTATCCTTAAATCCGACGGTTCTACAATCTACGCGACTCGTGATCTTGCTACAGCAATATACCGTCATGATTATCTTCACGCCGAGAAGATCATTTATGTGGTTGGTGCTGAGCAGTCACTTCACTTCCGCCAAGTATATACAGTTCTTAAAAAGATGGGACATGAATGGGCAAATGGATGTGAGCATGTTGCATTCGGTTTGATGAAGTTCGAAGGCAGAAAACTCTCTACACGCAGAGGTCATGTCATCTTTTTAGAAGAAGTATTGGATGAAGCTATTGAACGTGCACGTACAATCATTGAGGAAAAGAATCCGAACTTACCAGAAAAAGAATCCGTTGCCGAAGCGGTAGGTATTGGTGCGATCATCTTTGGCGATCTCAAAAATACGCGTATTCATGAAGTGAATTTTTCACTCGATGAGGCACTTAATTTCGACGGAGAAACAGGACCTTATGTGCAATATACGTATGCACGTACACAAAGCGTACTCGAGAAGGCTGGATCGACTCCAATTTCAGATAAAATCAATGGCAATTTCATCGCAGGAGAAGAGGCATGGCAGCTCCTCAAGGGTCTGATCGATTACCCAATTACGTTAGAACGTGCATTGGAGCGCAATGAACCATCCATTCTTGCCCGTTATTTAATCGAAATCGCAAAGGATTATAACCGCTTTTATCATCATGAACGAATTTTAGTCGATGATCAAGAGGAACGTAATGCCAAGCTTCTTGTCACCGCATTAACCGCTCGAATTTTGAAAAAAGGGCTCACGATTTTAGGCGTAAAAACTCCTTCAAAAATCTAAACGTGAGCAAACCTCTTGACATAGATTATAGAAAATGGTTTTATAGGAATTGTATCTTTCATTAATCGGTCAAGTAGTAAGGAGAGGTGGGCAAGTGATGAGACGTATCGTTCTTTATATTAATAAAGTTGTTCATGCCCCCTTTTACCAAGCGAATGTGGCAAAGGCGGTAGAGGAGTTTCATCATGAGGAGTATGCCTCTGTTTGGAATGAAGCGGGGGAGATGGGTTTACAGGTAAGCGTTACCCAACGAGTTGAGATGTTAAAGCAGGCAGACTCCGTAACTCATATTGCTTGGAATGGCGTTGATTATTTTTATAATGAAGATTTTGATGCCTATTGGGAAGAGCTTGCGATGTTAATCGAGGAACACCTCAAAGATTTATAATTTTACACAATAGATTGATTAAAATTATGGTCCACTGTTTGATGTACTCTATCAGACAGTGGACCTTTTTACAACATCTTCTCTAAAAACTGCTGTGCACGCTCGCTCTTTGGTTTGGTGAAAAATTGCTCGGGTTCACTCTCTTCCACAAGGACTCCACCATCAAGGAAGAGGATGCGATCGGCTACCTTTCGAGCAAAGTTCATTTCATGTGTTACGATCGCCATCGTCATACCAGAATGTGCTAATGATTGGATTACCTCAAGCACCTCTTTTACCATCTCGGGATCGAGTGCCGAGGTGGGCTCATCAAAGAGCATAATCTCAGGCTCCATCGCTAGTGCCCGAGCAATCGCCACACGCTGCTTCTGTCCTCCAGATAGGCGGCTAGGATAGCTATCTGCTTTATCGCTTAATCCTACACGTTCCAATAATTCAGTAGCCTTTTGTTTGGCTTTTTCTAATGCAATTTTCTTCACTTTAACCGGTGCATATGTGATGTTCTCCATCACCGTCATATGTGGAAAGAGATGAAAATGCTGAAACACCATACCGATTTTTTGACGTAACATTATAAGGTTTCCATTGGGCTCAGTTAGGTCTACACCATCGAGATATACATGTCCCCTGGTCGGAGTTTCTAAAAGATTAATACAGCGGAGTAAGGTTGATTTTCCGGATCCAGAAGGACCGATCAATGCTACGACCTCACCATCACGAATCTCCGTATGAATGCCTTTTAAGACCTCGAGCTCTCCAAATGACTTTGTCAGATTTTCGATTTTAATCACTGCGTCTCATTCTCCTTTCTAGCCTACGTGCCAGATAGGTTAATGTCATCACCATCACATAGTAAATGAAGCCTACGATGATGAGCGGTTCGAAGTAGAGAAACTTATCTGCTGTAACGATCATCCCTCGACGCAGCAGATCAGCTGCCCCAATCGTGGAGACGAGTGCCGACTCCTTTAGTAAAGCAATCGATTCATTCACTAGGGCAGGAAGGATATTTTTTAACGCCTGTGGCAAAATAATATCCTTCATCATTAGCTTGTAAGGAACTCCTAGTGATATTGCGGCCTCTTGTTGGCCACGATCTACAGCCATGATGCCAGCACGAATCGTTTCCGAAATATAAGCAGCCGAGTTGAGCGAAAAGGCGATAACCCCTGCCTCTAATGCCGTGATCTTGTAAGCAAATAGCTGGGGTGTAGCAAAATAAATGATACTCAGCTGTAAGATCAACGGCGTACCACGAAAGATCGAGGTATAGGCGATCGCCAAGCCTTTGAGGATTTTATATTTTGAGATTTTAATTAATGAGAGCAGCGTACCTAAAATAAATCCAAAGAACGTAGAGATCAAGGTAAACTGCAGTGTCACCCAAATTCCTTTTAATATATAAGGAATGGAGGGTGCAATTGATACGAAATCGAGCTTCATCATTCATTCACCCTCACATTAACAGATTTCATATTTAAAGCACTCTTTAGTCTTGGAACCACTTGGCGATGAGTTTATCCATCTCACCATTTTCTTGCATCTTCTTGATCACTTTATTAAACTCTTCTACCTTATCAGACCCTTTAGGAAAGGCCACTGCTGATCCGTTTGCTTCATCCGAAGGGATGATGCTATACTCCAGATCACTATTTTTATTTGTATAGCCTTTGGCAACAGTATCTTCTAAGATGACTGCATCAATTCTACCTGAGATGAGTTCTTGAATTACTTCAGGGATTTTATTCAATGAGATCACTTCAGCACCAGCAAAAGTCTTAGCAAGCTCTTCTTGAATGGAACCAAGCTGTACGCCTACCTTTTTACCATTGAGATCCTCTACAGTTTTTAGATTTGCTTGCTTGAAGGATACGATTGTATTGTGCTGCTCAAAATAGTTTACTGAGAAATCTACTTTTTCTGCACGCTCTGGAGTAGGAGTCATACCAGAAATAACAAAATCCACTCTACCTGTTTGTAATGCTGCGATTAATCCGCCAAAATCCATATTTTCGATTTTGATCTCAAAGCCTAGTTCGTTCGCGATGTAGTTTGCGATATCAATGTCAAATCCTTTAACTTCTTCACTGCCACTCGCTGTATCAATGAACTCATAAGGAAAAAACTCTGCTGATGTACCCATTGTTAGAACAGGTTTTTCAGATGTCTTGCCACCACCGCATGCTGTGGTCACTACGATTAATGCGAGAATCGATAAAATAATGCTCAATTTTCTCATGATTGTCCCTCTTTCTTTTTCTCTGATAGATTCATTTTGTAGTAAGATGAGAGTAAGAGTAACATAAATAATTATGAGAATCAATGCATAATTATAAAGTTTAAATTTTCAAAAAAATCGCCCTCTATATGGACGGTCATCGATAGAAGGCGATTCGAACTATACGTATTTATATACATTTATACAATAAGTATTATTGTAAATATAGAGAGTATTAGAGCTTATAAAGAAAATGTTTAATCTCATTTAGGAACTTATACAATTCGCGGAATACGATCATCAGGATGATCGATATCCCTAATATATTAAACCACCGCATAAACTGATCCTTGCGATCCTTCTCGATTTTCAGCATAAAGAGAATCGTATCAATGATCGTTAACAGGAACGCAATTCCCACCATTAATAGTATCTCATCAATATACGCTTGGAACATATTTCTCCTCCCAATAGAGCGACTCATTCTAATCTATTACTATGTAGAATCATTCATGATAAAGTGAAACATTATTGCATGCTCTCTCGTCAGAGTATTCAAATAAACTAATGTATTTTTTAAGGGGGGCATAAGGATGCAGAAAGATCGTCTAGTTCGACTCACCAAGCTTGCAACGATGTTGTTACTCATATTTGCATTATTGCTAGCAGGCTGTGGCGCGAAAAAGTTTTCATCTGAAAACATAACAATGGATGCTGTAGCACCCGCGGAGCGTAAATCGATGGAGAGTGGTAGTGTTCCACCTACAACTACGACCATGGATAAAGACAAGGCTCTGAGTTTTACAAGCGGAAACGCAGGGTATGGGTTAGAAGTGTATGGATTGGAGAAGGAAATTGCTCGCAAAATCATTCGCCACGCTGTTATTGAGCAGAAGGTCAAGGATCTTGATGAGGCGGTTGAGAAGGTCATGCAATTGGTAGCCGATTCGAGGGGGTATCTGCAATCATCCTCAATTAGGGAATATAGCGAACGAGAGCGCATTGCCAACTATGTGCTACGAATTCCTGAGGGTAGCTATGATACTGTATTGATGCAACTTCGCCAAATAGGCAAGAATGTCAATATGAGCGAATCGGGTAACGATGTAAGCGAGGAATATTATGATAATGAAGCTCGGATTAAGAATCTAAAGCTGCAAGAAGAGGCTGTCCAAAAATTATTTGATCGTGCAGATAAAATGGAGGACATTCTCGCGATTCAAAAAGAGCTTTTCGCAATTCGTGGGAATATCGAATCACTGCAGGGGCGAAATCGCTATCTTGACAATCTGACAAGTCTCTCCACGATCGAGCTTACAATTCGAGAAGTCAAGCCAGTGGAATATTTGAAGGAAGAGGATGAATCTGCAATTTCTCGTGCCAAGGAGGGCTTTATTGATACTCTGGCAGGATTAACGCGATTCGTAGTTGAAATGTTTGTCTTTCTCGTTTCAGCATTACCTGTCCTTATTATATTCGTAGGCATACTCGCTTTTGTTCTATGGTTCCTCTTGAAAAAGAGAAGGAACAAAGATCGAAATCCGGACAATTCGAATGGTACGAATCTGTAATGTAGTATAGAAACGTGAATTCTTCTGTACTTAAATCTCTCTAATTTGGTAAGATAGACGTAGTTGGTTTAAATCCATGTATAATGGAGGATATTTCCGTTGGTAAGTGAAAGTAAAGCTTCTTATTTATGGGCAACTGCTCATTATCTTATTAAAGAACGAGGATATCAGTTAATACAATTACAGACAGAGCAAGTAGGCTCAGAGCAGACGAAAGACCACCAAGTTTTACATCTATTAAAAAAGATAGGTAGCGATCTTCGCTATATTCGTCTTGCTCTGGCTGATTTTGTTTGGAGCTCTGTTGTAGAGCGTAATGTCAAGGAAAGTGCAGCAACTGCAGAGTTATTCCGTAAAAAATTTAATAGTAAAAAAATAGAGGGGCTAAATCTCTATTTTTTTACCGAAACACCAATGGCAGATATTATGAGTCGAGTTGATCAATTTGGACGAGTGCGTATTGGACAAACTACATTTTTACAATCGGTATGCATCGATCTCGAAAAAGGATTACCATTAAACCCGATTGTTGACTATGCCGCATTTCAGTTTAGCAACGAAGAATTGGTCCAGCTTTTGGCTGTTGATCCGCAAGACAGTGCAGCTTACATGCAGGATCTCATGCAAGTAGAGGAACAGCGCCAAAAGGAATTTAGAAAGTTCTTTACTAACGCAAAGCCGCTCTGGACGTATATTTTTATCGGGATCAATGTGATTTTGTGGATATTGCTGGAGTTGTCTGGGGGCAGTACCGACACGAGAACGTTGCTAAGCTTTGGAGCTAAGCATTCGGTATTAATTGCACTAGATGGTGAATGGTGGCGACTCTTTACGTCGATGTTCCTACATATAGGTATTATGCACCTCGCCTTTAACTCTATCGCTCTATACTATCTCGGTCTTACAGTTGAAAGAATGTTTGGATATGCACGCTTCCTAATCCTCTATTTATCAGCTGGCTTAATCGGCTCGATCGCGAGCTTTGCTTTTAGTGATCCACTAGCACCTTCAGCAGGTGCATCAGGAGCCATTTACGGACTTTTTGGAGCATTACTTTATTTTGGGTTACGCCGAAGAGATCTATTCTTTCAAACGATGGGGCGAGATCTGTTAATGATCTTAGGGATCAACCTAGTACTTAGTGTAGCGGTATCCTCCATTGATTTATACGCACATTTAGGTGGTCTAGTCGGTGGGTTCTTTGCTGCAATGATGGTGGGCTTGCCGCAATTCGGAAGGGAATATAGCAGAAGGGGAGCAGCATTTATTGTCATCATTGTTTTATTCCTAATAGGAGCAGTTATTGGTATAGAGAGGGCAAATGACGCCTACGAACTACTCAAACAACTCTTACAGCTGCAATAATATTTCTGTATAGAATAACACTAAGGAGGAGATTTAGTTGTTACGTCAGATAAACATCGATTATACAGTAGAGCGCTTGCTCGATTTACTTAACATACCGAGTCCATCGGGAAATACGGAAAAGGTAATGAAAAGCGTGGCAACATGGTTAGAGGAGCTCGGTATAACGTATTCATATACGAATAAAGGTCAGATTCTTGCAACAGTTCCGGGGACCAATGAGCATGAGCATCGCCTATTAACCGCACATGTGGATACATTAGGAGCAATGGTGCGGAGCATCACTGCAGATGGCTATCTCAAACTGGTGAATATCGGCGGCTTTCGCTGGAACTCCGTAGAAGGAGAATACTGTCAGATCGAAACTGCGAGTGGCAAGATCTACACAGGTACAATTCAAACAACCAAGCCTACGGTTCATGTTTATAGTGATATGGGCTCAATTGAGCGTAGTGCTGAAAATATGGTCGTGCGCCTCGATGAAATGGTAAAGAGTGCTACGGATGTTCGAGCACTAGGGATCGAGGTAGGCGACTTCGTTTCCTTTGATCCCCGTGCAGTTGTAACAGAAAGTGGTTTTATCAAATCCCGACACATCGATGACAAGGCGAGTGTTGCTGTGTTATTTGGTGTGATGAAGGCGATCAAGGAAGCAAAAGTTACCTTGCCCTACACAACTCATTTCCTTATAAGCAATAATGAAGAAATCGGCTATGGTGGTAACTCCAATATTCCAGCACAAGTAGTTGAGTATCTCGCTGTAGATATGGGTGCCATCGGTGCGGATCTGACGACCGATGAGTATTGTGTATCGATCTGTGCACTAGATTCCTCTGGCCCTTACAACAAGGCGTTCCGTCAGAAATTAGTCGAGCTCGCCAAGCAAAATGAAATCTACTATCATATCGATATATACCCACACTATGGCTCAGACGCTAGTGCTGCGATTCGTGCAGGATTTGATATCAAGCATGCATTGATCGGCCCAGGTGTTCATGCCTCTCATTCACAGGAACGCACGCATAAGGATGCGTTAGATAATACTGCAAAATTGATCTTAAGTTATCTTCAAAGCAAATAATGAATAAAAATGCAATATATTATTCGCTATCATCCCTAATCGTATAATCATCCACGACAAATATACCAACCACACAACTAAATGCAAAAATAAATAGGGCAACTAATACAAGCTTATTTTCAAAATCAAGAAAGAGTAATATAAACGGTAGTAGAACAAACGCTAACAAAATGAGTTGAAATAAGCGTCCTTGCGTTTTAGTAAACACCTTTTTCATCCAATTTTCCTCCTCAAGAAAAGGGCAAGACAAGGGGACGTTTCACCTGTCTCTTTCGATAAGACAAGGGGACGTTTCACTTGTCTCTTTCGATTATCAAAGTTTCTATATTTTTTGTAAAAGAAGCTCCTTTACATAGCTCAAAGGACGAGCGGACTGTTTTTTTAAATCACTTGTAAAGGTGATGACCAGCTCGTATTCTGGTACGACTGTAATCAGCTGGCCTCCATAGCCAATCGCAGAATAGGCATGTGGCACGAGTGGCTTGTGATTACGGTTGGTCAGAATCCACCAATGATAGCCATAGGAGCCAATCTGATTGTACGTATGGTAATAAGGTGTAGTAGACTCCCTCACCCATGCAGAAGAAACGATCATCTGATCATCCCATATTCCATCTTGAAGCATCAGCCTTCCAATCTTCATCATATCATCAATCATCAATGCGAGTCCAAATCCTCCAACTACGATGCCATTAGTACCTGACATCCAGTTAAATTGTTCAATTCTAAGCGGTGTAAAGAGATGCTCCACAGCATATTCACTAAGAGTTTTACCAGTAGCCTTCTGCATAATTGCACTTAGAACCTGTGAGCTTCCCGAGTTGTAGATCATACGCTTACCAATAGGCTCGATAATTTCCTGCTCTAAAGTAAACAAAACCCAATCCTCACTCTGAAACATCGGATAAGGCAATCCACCCCAATCACCCATCTCACGCCAATCAATCCCCTGTGTCATCGTAAGCAAATGGCGAATCGTTAGCTCTCGATGTGCGCCACTTAAATCCGGAAAGTAATGAGCTACTGGTACGTCTACACCTGCGATATCACGTCGATCAATTGCAATTCCTACGAGAATCGATAGAATACTCTTGGTTACAGAGTTTACCATATGTAACTCGTCTAACAGGAGTCGATCTGTACAATAATCGAAGATCAGCCTGTCTCTCTGATAGATTTGGCAAGTCTTAATTTTATCTGCAGCTATCTGTTCCTCAAACCGTTTCAAGACGGCAGCATTTAGTAAATAATCCTTATCCATACGTATTTACCCCTATTATGCTCGTTAAACTAATCATACCTAACCGTATCCAATCATTCAATTCGTAAAGATGGAATCTACTAAAGAGGTATTGAAAATGCAGATTTTGGTCTAGTGTCACAAAAAAACACCCTGCTTTACGATAGCAGGGCGCCGATTATGAATCTATATTTTAAATTTGCTGATTAATAATTGTAAGTCTTCCGCCATCTGGGAGAGAGAATGAGCTGATGTTGAGATCTCCTCCATCGATGCGAGCTGTTCCTCAGTTGCGGATGATACGTTCTGAGTGCTTGCTGCTGATTCCTCAGCTATTTTTGAGATCATCTCGATGGAATGAACCATCTGTTCAGTAGCTGCAGAAATTTGTTGAACAGAAGCAGACACATCGCCGATTTGTTTAGAAACATCATCGATCGAGTTCTGAATGTCTGCAAAAGCTTCACCTGCTGAATGAACTAATGAGATTCCCTCACTAACCTCTTCGGTAGCGGTATCCATAGAGTGCATCGCTTTATTCGTCTCTCCTTGAATCGCACCGATCAATAGAGAAATCTGCTCTGCTGATCCAGCTGATTGCTCCGCGAGCTTACGGACTTCGTCAGCAACGACAGCAAATCCTCTTCCTTGTTCTCCTGCTCTGGCTGCTTCTATGGCTGCGTTTAATGCTAATAGATTTGTCTGAGCGGCAATATCAGAGATTACTTGTACAATCTGACCAATTTGATTGGACTGTTCACTCAGACCGGTAATTACTTTCGACAAACCATCAATTGACGAATGAATAGAGTTCATTTGCTTGACAGCAGTTTGGATCGTTCTATTACCATTAACGGCCCTCTCTGTTGCTCCGATTGCTGTGTTATAGACACTTTGAGCGTTGTCAGAAATTTGTTGCACACCCTTAGACATCTCATTGAAACCATGTGAGGTCTCTTCTACGCTTTGAACCTGCTGATCTGTTCCAGATGCAATCTGCCCAATACTTGTTGCAATATGCTCAGTAGCAGCACTCGTTTGTATAGTACTTGCATTTAGTTGCTCTGAAGAGGCAGCCACCTGCTCAGCACTGGTACGAACCTGATCGATGAGATTTCTGAGATTTTGTACCATGTGGTTAAATGAGTTCGCTAAATGACCAATTTCGTCTCTGTTTTTTACTTTAATTTCATCAATTGTAAGATCCCCGTCTGCAATATGTTCAGCTGCCTTTGTCATCATAATCATCGGCTTGGAGATCACGCGAGAGATGAAATACCCGATTACTATTGCAAGGATAGTTGCAATCACGCTGATCATAGTGATCGTTAGATTAACAGCATTAACAATTTCGGTATTAGCCATGCTAGCTTCATCTACAGACTCTTTCTGTTCTCTAGCCAATTCATTGGCAATATCACCTAGATTACGTGAAGGCGATATTAAGTTCTGATTCGCAAAATCTAAAGTAAATTGTTTTTTAGTATTGATGAACGTCACTATTTGTTTATACACATCGTCGTTTAATTGTTTCATCTGTGCTAGTTTTTCTTTATGTTCATCGAGCTGCACTTTTTCAGTTGTGGCTACGATCATATTATTTAGATCGTAATAAATGGTTTCAATATTTCTTAAGTTTTTCAGGTCATTAGTTAATAAATAATCTCGTAATTCATTATTTATTTGTGAAGCATTTAGTTGGATTTCTTTATATGTAAGCATTACGGCCATTCGTTGATTGAGTAGCTCATTATATGAATGATCGATCTGCTGGATGGATATAAACGAGATCGTGTTCGTAATGGCAAGAAAAGCGGCAATAATGAGAAAGCTAGCGATCAACTTTTTACGAATAGTTAACTTCAATCTACTTCACTCCTTAGTTGCTATTATCTTTAAATCATGGCTGAGATTATTTTGAACGTTTGTTGCTCTCTATTTACTTCAAACTATACTAATAATGGATAATTCTGTCTAGACAATTTTCCTAATTTTAAGATAACTATACAGCAAATTTTGCATCTTATAATGACAAATATACTAATTATATGAATGAAATCCTCACCGTTGGACAAAATTGAGATAATTAGGGAATCTTTTTTGGTGGAAGGTAAAGCGATGGCATCTATAAGTTTCCGAATTTCTCTATTTCTTCTACTAATGTACAGCATTTACATGGTTACTTTGATCCCAAAGATTTCAGCCTCTCCTTCAACTCCCACTCCGGCGATCAATATCGTTATTGACCCGGGGCATGGGGGGATCGATAGTGGTGCCACTTATGCAGAGGTTGAAGAGAAGCAGGTTAATCTAGCTGTTGCTGAGAAACTTGCCGTTGCATTAGAAGAGCAGGGATATCATGTGATTTTAACGCGAGAACGCGACGAGGCATTAAGTGATTCGAGTCCTCGAACAGAAATACGGAGCCGCCATCAACGTGATCTTATCCAGCGCGGAGCGATTGTGAATCATTTCACCCCGCAAATCATACTAAGCATCCATGCAAACTCTGGTTCACTGACGAAGCGAGGTGGTCAAGTACTTTATCAGGCCAAGGGTCAAGGTTATTTACTCGCCCATATATTACAGCAAAAGCTAAACCATTTAGCCAATAAAAATGAGGTCCCGCTCAAAAATAAAAGCCTATATCTACTTAACCGTAGTAAATCAATTGCCTTGATCGTGGAAGTAGGCTATATAAGTAATCCGTTTGAAAGAGAACTGTTATTAAATCATGCCTATCAACTAGAACTAGTCAATGTAATGGTAGAGGGGATTAATGAATTTATGTTTTGCTTTCCGTGGTCAATAACAACGAGGTAAAGGAGACGGATAATCATGACCCACTATGCATGTCCCAACTGTTCAGCGCGAAGCAGATTTAATCGAATTGAACAAGTTCCGACACCGATCAAGCTCAATGTACAAACAGGAGAAGTACAAGAATTACAACAATTAGATCCTTTTCACATTCCCTATAATGGGCCAGATGTACGCATACAATGTGCCACATGTGGTCTACTAGAAGATGAGATTCGCTTCACCAAAATGGCTGAGGCATTAAGAGGCTAGGCGAACATGAACAAAATCGGCATTCTAACCGGTATTATCTTGATGATACTTGGGGCTGTAGAGCAGATGACAATTGTCTTTTCTATCGGTTTAAGTCTTATGATGATGTCCTTAGCAGGAGAGCTTTTTAAAGGAAAGCTACGAAATGTACTCGAAGAAATTGCTTTACGACTACGGATCGGCAGGCTAGATAGATATAGGAAAATGAACCACCATGAGCTGCAAGAAGCGGAAGAGTGGATGAGTCGCTTTGCTTTACGCTACCAAGTTTTATTACGATCTTCATTTGGCATTACTCCTCAAGGTAAGGTTCGTATACAGAGAATCAATGCAGAGAAAGAGGATGGAGAGGAGATTTTTGCAGAGTTTGTTCAATTTCTTCAAAGCAAAGGAATACAGATCAATAATGATTATCTGCGGCTTGAGATTAATGATCGCATTTTCCGCAGTCGAATTGAACAGTTTCAAACGGTTTTATCTACGATGATCGAAAAAAGACCCACACTTGAAGAACTACTTCACATTTATTTAGAAGAAGAGGGACGAGTCGAAAGCTTATCTAGTTTGAAGCATTTTTGGAATCGGCAAATTCTGTTGCTATATATACAGGAGGTTTATTCTCAAGCAGAAATTCGTCAGCTATTTCCACAGCGATTCAAACGCTTAGAGGCACAGATGAGACAGTGGTTACAAAAGCTAGAGCAGAAAATGGCTATTCGCAAGCGTTTTGAGCATTTCGAAGAATGGCTCGTTGGTGTCCAAGACGAAATCTCAATCTCAATCTCTCATTTTGATCGCGCGACTCGTAATTTTACAGATTTTCGTATGGGTATAGTTTATTTATTAGAGAAAATTGGTTATCGTGTTACTCTTCCTCCTGAAACGTATGAAGGCATTGATTTACTCATTGAACGATCGGGAATATGCCATGGAGTAGTCATCAAACCACTTACAGAGGAAGAGAGCATCTCTACTACCATTATTCACGAGCTACATTCCGCACGCACATTAGCAGAGCTACAAAGCGTGATGCTGATAACGAATCGAAGCATTACATCAGCAGCGATGAAGCTGGCGACGAGACTGGGATTGATCTGCATCGATCGTGAGAAGCTTTGTCAGTGGCTAGACCAATATACGAACCCATTTCAGCAATCGAGTTAAATATAGTCATGATCGCCCACCTTATCCCATAAATTTTATGTAGGAGAGGAGGGGCTTTTTTGATTACGTGGAAACGCGGGTTTCTATTAATATTCATTGTCTTGACCTCGACCTGGATCAGTTATATTTATCTAACAACCAATTCCTCACCACTTTTCGTTTGGTCGGAGTGGGTAACCGCGATTGAGAGAAGTGACATCTCCACAATCGAACGCTTTAGTGAGTGGAATGGTCAATCCATCAACACTGCTCAAGCAAAAAGTATTATCGAGACACTGCATCGCTATCCAGATTGGAAACAAAGAATATATCATGAGCTACAGAAACAAGCAGTAAAACTCGTGCATAAGCAGAGCGGTGAAGATACGAGTGAGCAACAGCCTTGGTTCCATTTGACACGTAAAGTAGGGACAAGTTCTTATAAAGTAAAGGTTCCGAGCTTTTATTTTTCAGTAGCAGGTATACAGAGTTCTCTACTTCTCTCCATCGATCAACAATTATTTTCAGTAGCCGATCAGTCAGTTGGACCATTTATGGCAACCGATACAAATGTTCAATTAATTTATCAAAATAAAATAGGAGATATACAGGAGAGCTATACACTTGATCTTTCCGAGCTTTGGGGGGAAGAGGAAATTCAGATTTTACCGACATCAGTCTTCTCTTCCTTTATCGTACAAAGTACTTATACAGGTGGAGATCTCTTTATCGATGATCATTATGCAGGAGAAATACGTGGACCAACCCGGATTGAGCGACTTTCATATGAGCGCCATCAGCTACGTTTAGAACGTAGTCTCCCTTGGGGAGTCATACATAGTGAACGTATATATGTAGAGCCTGATCAAAAAGAAGTCAACATTCCGATCACTCTAGTTAACGATACATTAATCGAGCAGCTAGGAGAAGCTCTCGTGCAATACAATCTCGGATGGAGTGCTGCAGCACGCTCAGGTGACCCAAAGAAGTTGGTTTTGGTTACACCAGAGCTTAGACATCAGATGAGTAAGATGATCCATAATCAGATAGAAAATGCCCATTTTGCTGGTGATTTTATTCAAATATTGCTCGATCCCAATTCGATCGAACTAAATGAGCCGATGTATCAGCATTTTGAGGTCAAGCTAGTGTGTCGAGAGGACTATGCAGCTGGTAGATGGGAGAGTGAAAACGGAGAATACCTTCTTTCATATGAACCGCAGCGCTATTGGGAGTATCAGCTAATATATACATCTGAGACTGGCTGGCAGGTCGTTGGTTTCAGTGAATTAAACCAAAAGCAAGAAAATGTGCGCGACTGGAGGGCCTACCATGCACAGCGTGTATTACGCATTGGAATTGATGCGGGTCTACCACCCTTTGAATCAATCGAAAATGGAGAGTTGTATGGTTTTGATGTCGAGCTGATGCAGTGGTTAGGTGAAAAAATGAATGTCACGATCCTTTTCCAAGAACGACCATGGAATCAGATTGTTGATCAATTTGATGTTGAAGGCGACCTCGACGGAGCGATCTCAGCGGTTGATCAAAGCCTTGCCCAAAAAATAAAAAATGTGCGTATCACGTACCCATATTATGTAGATGAGGCAGATCCACAAAAGAAGTATGTGATCATACTACGTCAGGATTTAGCACAACTCTATGAAAAAATGAACCAATTGATAAAGGAGTTACAAAGTGAATATACTCATGAATATGATGAGATGAAGAAGCGTTATTTCTAGTCATTCCACTTGCTTTATGATAATATATTAAACAGATGAATTTAGATAATCTTAATTCCCGTGAAATATGATCGCCCGGAGGGGATTTCTGTGTCCGCCAATATGGTAGTCGAAAATCAACAAGCAATAGAACTCTTGAAGTGTGATGCTATAAAAATCCAACAGCTTATTCGCGTACAAATGGAAAATCTCACGATGCCTCAATGTCCATTATATGAAGAGGTACTGGATACACAGATGTTTGGTCTTTCCCGTGAGATTGATTTTGCTGTTCGCTTAGGCCTTATTCATAGAGAAACAGGTAGACAGATTTTATCCGACTTAGAGCGAGAGCTTACACTACTCTACGAAGCCTATGATGAATCACGTAAGCATAGCCGTTAGTTATTGATACCATATAAAGAAAGCATCCGTAATAGTAACAAAATAACAAGAATAAGGACAGCGAAATGCTGTCCTTATTTCATTAAATTAGGGTAATGATTAATAAAATGCAACTTCCAATAGTAAAGTTCGTTAAATACTTGAGGAGGAGATTCAATATGAAAAGAATATTATTCCTGGTATTTACTATTGTGGTTGTACTCATCACAGGCTGTTCTACTCAATTCGATACTGACAAAGGCAATGAGAAACGTCAAGATGAAAAAGACAATCTTCCAAGTGATCAAGTAATTGTCGAAGGGATGATTGTTGAAGAAACGAAAGGTGACTTTGTTTATCGACTTGAGACCAAAGTGAAGGAGTATTCAGCAGATACATCTGTAAACATTTATGCTGAGCTTGAATACATTGGTGAAAAAGACTCAATAACCATTAGTCATGCTACATCTCCATTTTTGTTTCCAATAACTGAAAAAACAAGGGATATCCAAATCTTTTATGCCATGAACCAACCTTTAATAAAAACGGTGTTAAAACGTGGAGAGCCTATATCTGCCGAATACAAGGGAGGAAGCGGAGGATATAGTGACCAAGACCCAACCGAGTACGTAGAGTTCATGAAAAAGATTATGGAAGGGAAATTTCCCGTTGGTGAATACGTGGTCAATGGATTTGTATCTTTTGATGTAGAGCCAAAAACTAATAATGATGTATCGGAAAGTATCAATATTAAAGCACAAGTTGAATTTATCGTAAAATAAACGAATAATAAAGCGTCTGTTATTAAATGAGCAGACGCTTTTATCTTATTCTCAGTAAGTTTCAATCGCTGTGCAGGAGTTTATTTTTTGGAAACTTGTATATAGGGGACTTGTTTTACTTTATACGTATCTTTGAGGATTTCTTCGTTGATTACATTTAGCTTAATAAGGCTAGCGATTTTGCTGCCATCTGCCTTAGATAACAAGCGCCATAAGCTAGCGTCCGGTAGAGCATTATATAATGCTGCATCATCATACTCCTTGCGCTCTTGGAAGCTGATCTTGATGTTGTACTCTGTGAACTCCTCACTTGTTCCCTCTGTATAATAATTCAAGAGTTCCTTTCGTAGATGCTCCATCTCTCCCTCGATTTCTTTTTGGGCTTGCTTAAGCTCATAATAGCGTGCGACCTTCTCTTCCATGCTTGTCCTCCTTTGCTTTTTCAGCCTGCTTCACTATCTCTATGTTCTATAAACGACACCTAGAACATCATTCTATAGATCGACGTTGTTCGTATTTTTGATCTTGAAATAGGAACACATGTTCGATATAATAAAGAAAATTTATAGAGAAAAAGTAGGTGAACTGATTTGAATATGGTAGATTTCTTTCATCAAGGGGTCGCTTTTCTGCCAAGTAATGAACCAGATATAGGTGATGTTTTGCTTGTCCTAGGTAAAAATGGGGAGCGGGAAGTTGTGCACATTACTGCTCGAAGCTACTTACAGCAATTGGCACGTTTATTTGGTGTGGATCTAGCATTTCTTCGCGAACGGTATGGCAAGGTAATTGGTAAAAAGCAGATGATCCCATTGCCATTAGCACCAAATTGGACGCTCATTCCTTTGCAGGTGCGGATTCCAATTGGCAAGCAACAGGCGCATGGATGGGTGGTAAAACAATCGATCGAACGAATTGATGAAGGGAAGAGCATACTGCTTAAGGGAGATCATCAAGTACCTCTTTTACACTCTTATCAAGATATGCGCAGGATTTTGCGTGAGGCACAATTGGTAGAGCTACAGTATCAATTTTTCCATCAAACACCAGGTTGGGTAAAGGAGAGCAAGGAGCGTTATCTATATATGAGTTAAATTTGTAATGCTAGGATAAAGGCAAATCAATCCATTAGGCGTAAAAGGGACAAGAAGAGATTCTCTTGTCTCTTTTTTGTGTTTTTTTAGGTCTTTTCCCAGAAACCATATTGATTTTAGCTTTCAGTGGTGATTCAATCCCTTCTTTTGCAGAGTAAAGTCTTCCACAATTTCACAAGAGCCTGATGCTTATTGACGGATGCCTCCTTTTATTCAGGGATTAGCGAACCGAATCAGCTCTTATATGGGATTTCATGAGTCAATTTAACGCTATTAGCCCACATGTGCCGTCTCTCTTATCTATTATTATAGTAATGCTAAGCGCTAATTTGATATGGGGACCGGTCCCTCTTAAAGAGGGAAAATGATGAATTCAGAAGAGTTGTTCGTTGTAATCTTGACAAAATATCAGCCTTTACTCATAAACCTATCCAATCGTTACGGGTTACGTGGGGAATATGAGGAAATCTATGCTGAAGCAGTAGTCGCGCTATATGAAGCCTTCCTGCAATTTGATCCACAGAAGGGACACTTTGCTCCCTACGCCAAAAAGTATGTTGCCGGTAAGCTTCTCAACTATATTCGGAAGGAACTACGTTATCGTGAAGTGCATGTACTACCGAACCAATCAGAAGAAGAGGAAAGCTGGGAGGAGCGAATCGAGGATACGACGATTATGAATTCACTAGCATTATCCTCAGAAATACTCGATGCAATCACTCAGCTTAGCAAGAGGGAACAAAAGGCGATCATTCACTATTATGTATTCGACCGATCCCTTGAGGAACTCGCTCGCCGAGAGCAAGTGACACATTCAACGGTAAGTACGTGGAAGCGAAGAGGATTAGCTAAGCTCCAGCGAATACTTACTCATTACATCATGAGTAGAGATTATTAAAAATAGGCTTGTCACGATTTATTAAGTCTTCTTGTATATATACAGTGCAATCGCGATTGTAAAGCTAAAGCGAGGGAGGTGAGCAATATGGCAGTAACCCTTACGCCAAATCCATCCCGTCTTACTTTGGTAAGACAAGCAGGGATGACGAATGAAGGTAAGCCGATTTTCAAAAGCAAGACGATCAATAACGTACATGCGGGTGCAACTAACGACGATCTCTATGAGATCGCGGATGCTTTAAGTCAGCTTTTCGAACATCCCGTCGTCTTGATTGAGCGTCATGACAATGGTAATCTCGCTGATATTTAATGATCGAATATAAAATGAAAAGGCGGTGATATGAATGGCTAAGTCCTTGGAGCTGATCTTTAAAAACGAACAGGGTAAAACAGTTCGCTTCTCAATTCCGGAGCCTAAGGAGCCTACAGATCCAGCTACTGTAAATGCTACAATGGATCTCATGATCGCAAAAAATGTGTTCGTTGAGGCTTTAACGGAAAAGGTTGCTGCCCGTATTACGGAAAGTAGTCAGAGCGAAATTGTCCTCTTCTAATCAATGAAAGGGGGAGGAAATAATGGCTGAGTGGATATCGTTGTTGGCAGATGTGGGATTTCCAGTAGTTGTAACCCTGTATCTATTAATACGGATTGAGGGTAAGCTCGAATCACTCTCACTCTCAATTGCTGAATTAACGAAGACCATCATTCATTTAAAAGAGTAATCATAGAGAAGGTGTGCGAAACCAATGGTTCGCATGCCTTCTTTTTTGTGCGCCCAGCATGCGCGTTATCTATAGGGTGAAAGTCCCGAACGGGGGCTGGCGAACGCCTACCGTTAGCCAAGAGCAAGGGTGTCCACCGTGAGGTGGAATCTGAAGGAAGCTGGAGGCAAACGCTTGACC
>JACDJB010000769.1_pt1 | contig 29535 bp, 25 predicted proteins | sample 7454121 | NCBI WGS metagenome assembly JACDJB01 (sample SAMN14253290, study PRJNA609438) | sludge metagenome | isolation source: sludge after 25d culture with pyrite | collected 2018-12-20
CGCCACCAGACCGGCAGCTCGGTCGAACGTCACCTTCTGCGCGCGAGCAACCGGCTTGCGTTCGCGATGATCATCTCTTCGATCGTCATCGGCTCGGCGCTTCTGCTTTCGTCGCACGCTGGCCCGCATTGGCAGACGTTGCCCGTGCTCGGCATCGTCGGGTTCGTCATCGCCGGCGCGCTGGGCATCGTCTGGGCAGCGCTCGCGCTTGCTTCGAGGAAGCTTTGAATGCCCGACGCGGGCGTCCATGCAAGGATGGCTTGATGGAAAAGAATCAGCAGTTTTCGATCTGGTATTTCTTCGCCGCGTTTCTTCTGATCGTCGCGCTGCAGGACTATCTCGCGCCGCCGCACGTCGACAATCTTCCCTACAGCGATTTCAAGACGTTCCTGCGCACGGGAAAGATCACCGAGGTCGCGCTCGGCGAAGCCGTGATCACGGGAACGCTCGCCAACGACGGCGCCGGCGAAGGCCTGTCGCCGAAGACGGCCGAACGCCTTGCGAAGCTATCGAAAGAGCCCCATCCGTTCACCACGGTGCGCGTGGCCGATCCGGCGCTCGTGGCCGATCTCGAAGCGGCGAAAGTACCGTTTGCGGGTCGGGTCGAGAGCAAGTGGCTGCCTGCGCTCCTCTCCTGGGTCGTTCCGGCGCTCGTCTTCTTTGCGCTGTGGAGCTTCCTCATCAAGCGAATGTCCGGCCAGCAGGGCATGGGCGGTTTCATGTCGGTAGGCAAGAGCAGGGCAAAGGTGTACATGGAGACCGACACGAAAGTCACTTTCGACGACGTCGCCGGCGTGGACGAGGCGAAGGAGGAACTTCGCGAAGTGATCGGCTTCCTGAAGGATTCCGAGCGGTACGGACGCTTGGGCGGCCGTGTACCGAAGGGAATCCTGCTCGTAGGTCCGCCGGGCACCGGCAAGACGCTTCTTGCGCGCGCGGTGGCCGGGCAAGCCGGTGTGCCGTTCTTCTCGATCAGCGGCTCGGAATTCGTCGAGATGTTCGTCGGCGTGGGCGCCGCGCGCGTTCGCGACCTGTTCGAACAGGCGCGCAAGCGGGCGCCGGCCATCATCTTCATCGACGAACTCGACGCGCTGGGGCGCGCGCGCGGCGCCTACCCGATGGGCGGCCACGACGAGAAGGAACAGACGCTCAATCAGCTCCTTGCCGAGATGGACGGATTCGACTCGAGTGCGGGCGTCGTGCTGCTCGCTGCAACCAACCGTCCCGAGATCCTCGATCCCGCGCTGCTGCGGGCAGGTCGCTTCGATCGCCAGGTGCTGGTCGACCGACCCGACCGCAAGGGGCGCGTGCAGATCCTCAATGTGCACCTGAAGAAAGTGAAACTCGCCGCCGACGCCGATCCGGAGAAGATTGCCGCGCTCACCCCCGGCTTCAGTGGCGCGGATCTGGCCAATCTCGTCAACGAGGCGGCACTGCTGGCAACGCGCCGGAGCGCAAAAGCGGCGGGGCTCGATGATTTCACCGCGGCGATCGAGCGCATCGTCGCGGGCCTCGAGAAGCGAAACCGGCTGCTGAATCCGCTCGAACGCAGGGTTGTCGCATACCACGAGATGGGGCACGCGCTCGTCGCGCTCTCGCTGCCCGGCGTGGACAAGGTGCACAAGATCTCCATCATCCCGCGCGGTATCGGGGCCCTGGGTTACACCATTCAGCGACCCACCGAGGACAGGTTTCTGATGACGCGCGAGGAACTCGAGAACAAGATGGCCGTCCTGCTCGCCGGGCGTGCCTCCGAGAATCTGGTCTTCGGTCACCTCTCGACCGGAGCGGCGGACGATCTCGCGAAGGCAACCGACATTGCCCGCAGCATGGTCATGCGCTACGGAATGGAAGCGAAGCTCGGGCACGTGTCGTACGAGGGGGAGAGCGCGCGCTTTCTGGACGTTCCTCAGACGGTGACCCGTAGACACGATTTCAGCGAGGAGGTCGCGCGGGAGATCGACCGTGCCGTCAAGGCGATTCTCGATGCGGCATTCGAGAACGCGACGCGGGTTCTTGCTCAGCAGCGATCGACTCTGGACCGCGGGTCGGCGCTGCTGATCGAGAAAGAGACGTTGAACGAAGAGAATCTTCGTGAGTTGATGGGTGCAGCCAGCTCTCGGGAGAGCGCGGCGCAGCCTGCATTGGAAGGTACCGCTTGATAAGGGACACCGGTTGCGCCAATCGGACATGCGCGCCGGTTCTGCTCCATGTTGCCGACATGACTCCAATGTAATCTGCGGAACATCTTGATGTCGGGCGCGGGAGCGCACATTGAGGACATCGACGCACGGCGCCGATCCGGCTCGACTCACGGATCACTCGAGTCCTCATTGGAGAGATGGCTGTCATGTCCTTCAAAGCACTTCTGGTTTCGGCAGCGATTGCCGCGAGCGCTTCCGTCCTGGCCGACACGGGCGCAGTCTTCATGGGAGCGCGCGACCTCGCTCAGGCGCAGCAACGAAGCGGAATCCAGTATCTGGCAGTCGGCGAAGACTCCTCATACCCGGCAGATAACCGAGTACCCGATTCGGGCAGGACGATGACGCACCGTGGTTCGAACATGCCGGGCGGCCAGGGTGAAATGCCCGATCATCCGCATATGTCGGCGCCGTCCGACTCCGGCAAGCCAATGACGCATCGCGGCGCGAACATGCCCGGTGGTCAAGGCGAAATGCCCGATCATCCGCATCAACAACAGAACCGATAGACATCGATGCGGGGAACCGAGCGTGCCGCGCACGCTTGGTTCCCGCACGACGGCCCCATTGCCCGAAGCCAAGGCGGTCGCCCTCGGCTCGAGAACATCTCGCCGAGCGCGTCTGAAAGTCGGGAACAGACCCGCGTCACGCGATGACGATTTGCACCGGAGTGGCGTTGCGGAACAGGTCGAGAACCGGACAGTGCGCGTCCACCACCCGCTTCAGTCGCTCGAGGTCCTCTGCCGAAGCGCTGCTGTCGAAGCTCACCGAGCCGGTGATCTTCTGGAACCCTGGCCGGACCCCGCTGCTCGCGCCGAAGAAGCCGCGTAGATCGAGCTCGCCTTCGAGCTTGACCGACACGTCGTCGAGCGGAATGCCGAGCGCATCGGCGTGTAGCCGATAGGTAATCTCCTGGCACGTCGCCAGCGCTGCCAACGCGTATTCGACCGGATTCGGCGCCCTGTCGTTACCCCCCAGGGCAGGTGGCTCATCGACCTCGACGCAGAAGCCTCGGATGTCGACTGCCCGGTGCAGTCCGTCCTTCCCCTGGCTGGTGACGCTGAACTGGGTCGTGGCCTGCGCGCTGTCGTTGGCCAGCGCTGAGCGGGTGTCGATGAACAATTTCGAGAAGGCGGCCATCCAGTCGTCCTTTGAAGGAAGTGCTCGGGATTCGACGTCGTCCCACGCTGGACGTCGGGCGACACCGAGGTGGCCGAGGATTCTAGGTGTGTTATCGCAGGTGCCGAACGAAGAATGAATTCCGGCTGAGCATATTCGGCTACCGTTTATCGCTTCCTTGCGGCGAGCCTCGAAAATGCATCTCACGGGGAGTGCTGCCGCTTCGCCTGCGCGCCGCTCGACGGGAGATGGAAGATCTCGGTGCTACCGCTTCGAAGTAGGCGGATCTGGTCCTTCAACTGAAGGTGGATGGGCGGGTTATCGGTGCCGCTATCGCGCGAGCGCACCTCCAGCGCATCGGCCGTGAGCTTCAGGTCAAGGGTATGGCCGCGATAGCGCACGCGCATGTCGAGGCGCGTAAGTGCGTCGGGCAAGCGGGGGCTGAACCGCAGGTAATCGCCGGTCACTTCGATGCCTGTGGAGACGCGCTGCACGAGATCGACCGTGCCGGCCATGGCGCCCAGATGCACGCCTTCGGCCGTGGTTCCCTGCTGGATGTCGGCGACGTCGCTCTGCAAGGCTTCGGCGAAATATTTCATCGCGCGCTCACGGTCGGATCTTGCGAGTACCCAGGCGTGCACCACGCGGCACAGCGTCGATCCGTGCGACGAACGCCGGTCGTAGTAGTCGACGTTGCGCGGTATCGCCTCCGGCGCCAACTCGTATCCGAGGCGCCCGAAAAGCTCGCGCAACTCGTCGGCGGAGAAGACGTAGAAGAGCATGAGAACGTCGGCCTGCTTCGAGAGCTTGTAGCGATTGGCGCTGTCGTTCTCCGCCTCGAGTATGAGCTCCAGCCGCTGGATGTTCCCGTACCGCCGACGGTAATGTTCCCAGTCGAGCTCTTCCAGCCGCTCGTAGCCTTCGAACTGGCTGATGATTCCGTCGCCGTGGAACGGTACGTACATTCTGCGGCTCACGTCGTCCCAGCGCGCCGTTTCGTCGGCGGTCAACTGCAGCCGCTCGGCAAGCTCCGTGCGGCGCATGTCGGGCAGCAGTTCCAGGACGTCGAGCGCGCGCCACAGCACCCACACCGCCATCACGTTGGTGTACGCGTTGTTGTCCAAGCCGGGTACGGTCGCGTCCGGGTAGGCCTCGTGGAACTCGTCGGGACCCATCACCCCCCGGATTTCGTAGCGGCCACGACGTTCGTTGAACGTTGCGATGCTCGACCAGAAGCGCGCCACTTCGAGCATCAGTTCAGCGCCGAAATACTGCAGGAATTCGACGTCGCGCGTCACCTGGAAGTACTGCCAAACGTTGTAGGCGATCGCCGCGCCGACGTGCCGCTGCAGGTATGAATTGTCCGGAACCCATCGCTCCGAGAGAGGATTCAGGTTCACTTCCTGCGTCTCTTCCTGCCCGTCGCTGCCGCTCTGCCACGGGAACATCGCACCTGCGTGCCCGGCGGCCAGCGCCGCCGCGCGCGCTTCGTCGAGCCGCCGGTACCGATACATGAGCAGCGAGCGCGTGATCTCCGGCATGCGGTAGTTCAGTGTCGGGAAGATGAAGAGCTCGTCCCAGAAGATGTGGCCTTCGTACGCCTCCCCGGTCCAGCCGCGTGCGGGGATACCGATGTCGAGGCCGATCGAGTTGGCCGAGGCGCTCTGCAGCAGATGGAACATGTTCAGCCGCAGCAGCATCGGCACGTTCAGCCCGGCTGCGCCCCGACGCGGCGCGAGATGCACGTCGAAACGGCGCCACAGGTGTTGCCATGCCAGTTCGTGCCGTGCAAGGACGACAGCGAAACGGCCGGAATGCTGGATCGCCTTGCAGGCGGCCACGACGGGCTCGGAAATCGCGTGGTCGCGCGAGGTGAACAGCGCGACAATTTTCTCCAGGACCATCGATTCACCGTGTGCGAGGTCGACGTCCAGCTCCTGCGCGACGTAGCCGGGTTCGTCGATCGCGCGCCGCTGCGGCTCGATCGGTGCCTCGCCGACATATGCGCGCGTGCGCACCGCTTCGGCGACATGAAGGTTGGACTGCGAAGTCCGGACGCACAGGTATACGCCGTCCATTCCGGCGTTGCCGCTGGTGACCGGCTCGAGATGCTGCTTGTTGAACCGGCGGTACAGCTTCGCGCCGTCGTTCACCACGCGGCCGTCGATTCCCGAGCGCACGGTCACCCGGCCCGACCAGTTCTCCGCAGTGAGCGTGAGCTCGAGCGCTGCCAGATGCATCTGCGCCATCGACACGATCCGCCGCTCGACGAGCACGCTGCGGCGGCCGGAAGCATCCTCGAAGCGGATCGTCCGCACGAGCACGCCGCGTCGCAGGTCGAGTTCCTGATGGTAGGAGAGAATCGTGACCGTCCGCAGGTCGAACCACTCGCCGCCGTCGATCGCAAGACCAAGCGCAAGCCAGTTCGGTAGATTGACGAGGCTTTCGTTCTCGACCGTCCGACCCGCCACGTCCGTCCGCAGCCGGTTGTATCCGCCTGCCAGGTACGTTCCGGGGTAGTGGGCGTCATCGGCCGACGACCACGCCGCCGCCCCCCGCGTGGCGAAGTAACCGTTGCCCAACGCGCACAGCGCTTCGCGCACCCCCTCGCGCTCGGCGTCGAACTCGTCGTAGGCGAACGACCAGGCGGAGGGCGGCTCGACCGAGACGCGGACCTGCGCGAGGCTCGTGACCACCACGTCCGCGCCGGCTTCGCGCAGCGCCTGCGAGCGACCGCCGTTATCCACGCCGATCACCAGCGCAAAGGCGCCCGCTCGGCCGGCGGCAACGCCGGCAACGGCATCTTCCACGACGACTGCTCGATCGGGATCGCATCGCAGGCGCTGCGCGGCTTCGACGAACATGTCCGGGGCCGGCTTGCCCGCGAGGCCGAGCCGCTCGAGCTCGACGCCGTCTACACGGGCATCGAAGAGCGGGGCGATGCCGGCGGCTTCGAGCACGGTCTTGCAGTTCCGGCTCGACGACACGACGGCGGTCTTTACGCCCTGCGCGCGCAGCGCCTTCACGAGGCTGACCGCCGCTTCATAGCGCTCGACGCCCTGCTGCTCGATGTGTCCGACGAAATAGGCGTCCTTGCGCCGGGCGAGCGCCTGCACGGTTTGCGCATCGTCGGCATCCTGCGGCGTACCCAAGGGCAGGGCGATGCCACGCGAGGCGAGAAAATCGGTGACGCCGTCCAGGCGCGGCTTGCCGTCGACGTGGAGCCGATAATCGGCTTCGGCGTCGAAGGGCACGAAGGTCTCACCGGAGCCCGCCGCGCGACGCTGGAGGAATTCGTCGAACAGCCTCTTCCAGGCGGCGGCGTGCACGCTTGCCGTGTCGGTCAGGACGCCGTCGAGATCGAACAAGACGGCGTCGTAGTCGCGTGGCGACAGCGTGACGACTTGACCTATTGCGCTCATATCGTTCGCAAAGCCTCAACGCCCGGCAACGACTTTCCTTCGAACCATTCCAGAAAGGCGCCTCCGGCGGTCGACAAGAAAGTAAAGTCGCTTGCCACCCCCGCACGTTTCAGCGCCGCGACCGTATCGCCGCCGCCGGCAACCGAGCGCAAGGCGCCTTCTCGCGTCAAGCGTGCGGCCGTTTCCGCGATCGAGTTCGTGGCGCGGTCGAAAGGCTCGGTTTCGAAAGCGCCGAGCGTCCCGTTCCACACGAGCGTGCGTGCACGGGTGAGGCGCTCGCCGATGAGTGCCACGGTACCGGGGCCGATATCGAGGATCATCTGGTCCGCACTTACCGATTGCACCGGTATGACGTTCCACGCCGCACCGGCCTCTAACTCCTGGGCAACCACCGCGTCGATCGGCAGGACGATCTCACAGCCGGAAGCACTGGCCGCAGCGATCACGCCGCGCGCGGTGTCGAGCATGTCGCGCTCGGCGAGCGACCTGCCGATCGGATTTCCCTGTACGGCAAGGAAAGTGTTCGCCATGGCGCCCCCGAGGGCGAGCGTATCCACCTCCCGAACAAGATTGCGCAGAAGCTCGATCTTCGTGGCGACCTTCGCGCCGCCGACGAGGGCAAGCACCGGACGAGCGAGCGCATCGAAGACGCCGGTGAGCGCCTCGAGCTCCGCTTGCATCGCGAGCCCTGCCGCTGACGGGAGAAGTCGCGCCACGCCTTCGGTGGAGGCATGCGCGCGGTGAGCGACCGAGAAGGCGTCGTTCACGTAGACATCCCCCAGGCGAGCGAGCTGGGCGGCGAAGGACGAGTCGTTCGTCTCCTCGCCCGGATGAAAGCGCGTGTTCTCCATGAGGAGGATGGCCCCCGGCTGCGCGTGCTTGACCGCGTCGTCCGCGCGCCCGTCCCGCCAGTCGGTCGCGACGAACTCGACAGGGCGACCAAGCATCGATTGCAGTACGCCCGCGACAGGCTCGAGGCTCATCTGCAGCACGACCGCACCCTTCGGGCGGCCGAAGTGGGCAAGAAGAACGAGAACCTTCGCGCCCTTGTTCTCAAGCTCACATAGCGTAGGCAGCGTGCGCTCGATCCGAGTCACATCGGTAACCGTGCCGTCCTTGACCGGTACGTTCAGATCGACTCGAACCAGAACCGTCTTCCCCGAAACGTCCAAGTCCTCAAGGGTACGGTAAGCGGATATTTGCCTGATCGTCATGCCTCGCTTCCTCCGGCAGGGAGTACTCCAGGCCCGGCGCCTTGAAGCAGCGCCGCCCGTTACTCGAGTCCGGCTTCGGCGATCGCGTTGCGAACCGCCTCGGCGCAGCGACGCAGCCCCGTGATCTCATCGTCCGCTAAAGGAACTGGCAGCACGCGCTGGACGCCTGCTGCGCCGACTACCGCAGGCAGGCTGAGACAAACGTCGCGAATGCCATAGTGGCCTTCGACTTGCGTCGATACGGTCAGCACCGAAGCCTCGTCGCGCACAAGTGCCTTGACGATCCGGGTAAGCGCTGCGGCGATCGCAAAATTGGTCGAACCTTTCCTTTGGATGATTTCATAGGCCGCATCGCGTACGCGCGCGGCGATGGCGGACATGTCCTGCGGCTCGCAGGGCATTTCGGTGAGGCGGCAATACTCCGGCAAGTGGACATTCGCGAGTGTCGCCGTCGACCAGGCGACCAGTTCGCTATCTCCGTGTTCGCCCAGCACGTAGGCGTGCACGTTTCGGGAGTCGACGCCATAATGCGCCGAAAGCTCGGCGCGTAGCCGCGCGGTGTCCAGCACGGTGCCCGAGCCGAGCACCCGCGCCGGGGGTAGGCCCGACAAGCGCAGGGTCGCGTACGTCAGCGCGTCCACGGGGTTGGTGGCCACGAGGAGCAGCGCGCCGGGATTCGCACGTACGACCTGCGGGACGATCCCGCGAAGAACTTCGACATTGCGGCGAAGCAGCGCCGGACGCGCCTCGCCCTGGCGCTGCGCTGCGCCGGCGGCGATCACCACGACGGCGGCGTCGGCGACGTCGGCGAGATCGCCGGCAACGACGGTGACCGGCGAGAAGAACGGCACCGCGTGCGCGATGTCCATCGCTTCGCCTTCAGCCCGCTCGCCGTCCGCATCGATGAGGACGATCTCTCGCGCCACAGCCGATGCTGCGAGCGTGTAGGCAAAGGTGCTGCCGACGCGGCCGGCGCCGACGACGGCAACCTTCCCGGCGAAGAGCGTCGTGCCCGTGCCTTTCGTCATAGTGGCAACGTCCCGATGCCCATGGCGGCATCTGTCCTGGCAATCGAGGCTTTCGCCTCGGGCTCGGCCTGCGTCAAGGCACGGATCGCGTCGATCGTTTCCGGCACTACGATCGCCTGGTTGTCGACCATGTACGCCGGGCAACAACGTGTTCATGATTCCGCCCTGATGGCTTTCCCAGGGATCGGTCGCGCGTCGAAGCAGCGTTCCGCGCGCCTTGCGCAGGAGCCCGGCGCGCTTGAGCGCCGTGAGCGTTCTCACCACCGAGGTGGTGTTGCACGAGACCACGCGCGTCGAATCGCGACCGAGCGCACTCGCGTAATTCGATTCGGCCACGAAAGAGTGCCCGGTAAGCGCGTGCTTCTCTCCGCCCTCGACGATGAACTGGACGCGTCGCTTGCGGTAGGTCTCGACGTTGGTTGCCGCGACCTTCTTCGGCGTGCAGTCAACCACGATGTCGACGTCATCCAGCAACGAATCGAGCGTACCCGCGACGGCAAGGCCGGCCGCGCGCATCGCCTCGACCTGTTCCTTGCCGGGGCCGTACAGCGCGAAACCGCGGTCGAGGGCCACGCGCGTGCGCCAGTCGCTCGCGACATCGACAACCCCGACCAGGTGCATGTCGTCCTGCTTCGCTACTGCGTCGGCTACGCGTTTGCCGATCACGCCGTAGCCGTTTACGGCGGCCCGAATTTCCTTTCCTGAGTTCATGACATCTTCTCCTCGACATTTCGCGCGTCACCCCGCGCGGCGCGCCGAGACGACGGTTTCCGGGCACGCCTGCACCAGGTAGAGCTCGTCCGTCTCGCCGTCCTTGGCCCACTCCATGTCCATCGCATGGCCGTAATGCGCTTCCACCGTTGCAGCCCACCGTCCGAACTGCAGGATCTCGTCATCCGACAGCAGAAGGACTCGCGCTCCTTGCGCGTGGTCTGCACCGTGAGCGTGCGCGTTGCCGCCGGTCGCATGGCATTGTTGCCACCGACGCGGGGAACGTCGCGGTTGTTCAGCGTTTCGAACCATTCGACGAACGGTTCACGCGCCCCAGGTGCGGACATCGACGTTTTCCTTCCAGGTCAAGCCCTTCGATCGGCGCCGCTTGGGCAGCGCAAGTATTCGAAGGGCGATTCTCGATTGCTCTGAAGGCTCAGTATGGCCTCCGGTACGCTACAGGAAGTTGTCGCGCAAATTGCGTTCCGGTCACGCGCGTTCGATGCTCTTGGGAGAAAGATGAAGAGAATGTAATCGGCGTGAAACGATGCCGTCGCCTACGGGCCTCTACATTTGAGACCGTGACGCGCACAACGCGTCGCGAGCAGCCCCGGTGCTGCATATCTCGAAACTGCACAGGAGTAATGAAATGTCCTCGAAATCCTTGTTGTTCGCTGCTGTCGTGCTGTCGGTCGGCGCCCCCGCATTCGCCGATAGCGGCGTCGAATTCGTGAACAACGAGATCGGCTTCCAGACCACCCATGTGATACCGAGCAAGACCACGCGCGCCGAAGTCATTGCCGAACTGCATGCGGCACAACGCGCGGGGAGCATTCCGCCCTCCTTCGAGTTCGCGGCGCCCGAACGTCGTATTGCGTCTAGCTCGACGCGGGAGCAGGTCCAGCGCGAAGCCGCCGCGAAGACGCGTGCCGAGCGCGAAGCGATCCACCGTGTGTACGGACCGGATCACTCCCTCGAATCCTGATCATTGGGTGCGTGCAACGTACAGGGGCGCCGGGATGCAGTAGCCCGGCGCTTCGCGGACGCCCGCCGCCACAACGACATCGCGTCCGCGGCCGGTCGAGCTTTGCCGGAAGTATCGCTCGCCGCACTTCATACCGAAGGCACGATGTCCGCCCTCACGCGTGTCTACGACGAGGGCGACGTCCTCTTCGACGACATGCTGCGCGACATCGAGTGCGCGAAGCGAAGCATCCGTCTCGAAAGCTATATCTTTGCGTCCGACACCGTCGGCCGGCAGTTCGTCGATGCGCTGGTGCGCTGCGTCGCGCGCGGTATTTCGGTACATCTGCGCGCCGACCATGCAGGTTCCTGGTCGGTGCTCTCCCGCGCGGATATCGATCGGATGCGTACTGCCGGCGTGCGTTTCGAATGGAGCCGCCCCTGGAGCCCGCGCCGGCCACTGAAGATCAACCGGCGCAACCACCGCAAGTTGCTCGTGGTGGACGGATCGGTTGCCTACGTCGGAGGCTTCAACGTTCATGCAGCAGGCTCGTTACGAGCCATGGGTCCCGCCCGCTGGCGGGACACGCATGTTCGGTTCGTGGGCGACTCCGCTGCCGCGGCCGCCACCGTGTTCGACTGCTATCTCGACGCCCCGCCGGACTGGCTTCCGCCGGTCACCGGTTCCCCATGGCTGCTGCCGAACCGCTCGCGTGCATGTCGACACCGGCTGCGTTGCGTCTTGAACGACACATTGCGCGCCGCGCGCTCCAGAATCTGGGCCACCACGCCGTATTTCGTACCCGACAGCCTGACCCAGCGACTGCTGCGCGAAGCGGCGATGCGTGGCGTGGAAGTCTGGCTGCTCGTGCCGGGCAAGAGCGACGTACCGCTGGCGCAATGGGCCGCTCGCGCTGCCTATTCTAGGCTGCTCTCCTGCGGGGTGCGAATATTCGAGTAGGTGCCGCGGGTGCTCCATGCCAAGACCTTGCTCGTGGATGAGACCTGGGCGACCGTTGGTACGGCGAACCTCGACTATCGAAGCCTTTTCGTCAACGACGAACTGAATCTGATCGACGAATCCGGCGAGCTGAATGCGGTGTTGGCGGAAAGCTTTCTACAGGACCTGTGTGATTCGGAGCGAGTACGTGCAGATGCGTGGAGCCAAAGAGCTTGGCCCCGACGCGTCGCCGAGTCGATCGGCTGGTATGCGCGCCGGTGGCTGTAGGCAAGTTCCGGCGCTCACCCGGCGTACAGGCTGAGCGGCGTGCCGTCGGGCCCGCATTCGCTGACGGCGCACTCGTCAGCGAGAGCTTCTTGCAGGGCGCGGCGTTTCTCCCGGCGCCGCAGGAAAACGATCGCGACCGAGGCGCCAGCGAGACCGATTGCTGCAACGAGGCTCTTCATGAGGCAGCAGAAGTGCAATCCGGCTACCCGGCGTTAAGCGCAAATCGGGCCCGTTCAACGGCGGCGACTACCGGGCAGTGGCGGCCTGGGTCCCAACCCGTGCGCGCAGTTTCCGGGCCAAGCGGTTACATGATGATTTGTAGACCGAGGGAATCCCAATGACGAACAAGCGACTGCGAAGAAGCGCCTACGAGAAGCCTGACGCACTGGAGCGCGAACTGGACAAGGCGCTCGAATACAGCTTTCCGGCCAGCGATCCTATTGCTATCGACAGTGCGGACGTTCACGAAGAGAGACGCCGCAAAGCGCAGCGGGATTCTGGGAGTCGCTTCCTGCCGCGCTCGGCCGTCCGGAAGTGAAGTCCAGATTTGCCCGTTGCAAAGCTGCGGCACCCAGGTTCTTCCTCTGAGACGCATCACTCGCTGATGACGCGTCCGTATCGCAGTTGAAATGCACTTCGGGATCGGGCTCGTCGCGGGATCGCAGAAGTTTCAGAAGGTTAGGACCGTAGATGTCGATGGGATTGAGTACCGCGTTGCTACGCCCGCACTCGATAGTTGCGCATCATCCCGCCGTCCTCATGCTCCAGCATGTGGCAGTGGTAGAGGAAAAGCCCCGGATAGTCCGCGAAACGAACGAGGATGCGAACGCGCTCGCCCGGCATCACCAGCACGGTGTCCTTCCAACCTTCGTCGACGAAGCCTGCCTTGGCGCTTTCGTCATCGCGGACGAAACGGCCCGAGACCGAGCGCTCGACGACTCGAAACTGCACGCCGTGCACGTGCATCGAATGGGGCATCGCCATGCCCATCATCCCGCTCGCCGCGTCGTTGCGGAATTCCCAAAGCTCGTGGGTGCCGAGCTTCACGGTCTCGTACGGACTGGCTTCCAGCATTTCGAAGCTCTGTCCGTTGATTCCCCAAGCCATCATCCCCATCGTGAGCTCGAAGATCTTCGGGCGATCGAAGTTGGCGGCCACGCGCGGATCCGGTGATAGGACCTCGGACAGGCGTGCCGGCGGCGCCGCCTCCTGGGAGCCTCGCGGACCCCCCTCGACGTGCAGCGCGAGCACCTGGAACGGCGCTCCGTCGGGGAGCGAGCCGCGGCCCGTCATCATGCCGCCCATGTTCATTCCACCTTCGAAGGCAAGGCTTTGCAGCGACAGTTCGCTGCCTGCCGGCCAGCGAGCGAAATCGACCCAGAGATCGACGCGCTCGGCCGGCGCGAGCATGACGTAGTCGCGCCGCACGGGCGCTGCCAGAAGCCCCCCATCGGTGCCAATCACGATCAGCGGCGAGCGATCGTGCCACGCCAGCTTGTAGGTGCGCGTGTTGGAGCCGTTGAGCACTCGCAGGCGATAGAGGCGGCGCTCGACCGAGAGGCTGGCCTCGGACCTGCCGTTGACGAGGATGTCGTCGCCGAGCACTCCCATCATGCGGGCCATCATCGACCCCATGCCCCCACGCATCATGCTGCCGCCACCCATCATCCCGCCACCCATCATCGGTGGCCGGTCCAGGCTGTTGGTGGAAGCGCTGTCGGTCAAACCCGACCCCAGGTAGATGAACTGGTTGTTGTCGTCGAAGTTGCGGTCCTGCAGGACGAGCGGAATGTCGTATCGACCACTGGGTAGACCGAGCGCTGCTTCCTCGTCGTCGCTGACCAGGAACAGCCCGGTCAGACCGAAGTAGACTTGCGCGCCCGTCCGGCCATGAGGATGCGGGTGGAACCAGTAGCTGCCCGCTCTGTTCAATACGGTGAACTCGTAGACGTAGCGCTGGCCCGGTGCGATTGCGAACCGCGGGTGCCCGTCCATCGTGTCCGGGACGTGCAGGCCGTGCCAGTGAATGATCGTCGGCTCCGGCAGTTCGTTGATCAGGTCGATGCGCACGCGCTGGCCGCGCCGCACCCGAATGATCGGTCCGAGGTACGTGGCGTCGGACGCCTCGAGCGTGCTCGCGTCGCCGCTCAGCACTTTGCCGCGGTAGCGCCATACGCGAGTCGGTGCGCCCGGACGAAGGGCGACTTCTTCCTGCACGGCATGCAGCTCGACGTGGACGTCGAAGTCGGCGTCCGCCTCCTCTTTGCGCTCGGCGCGTGCGCCCGATGGCGGCAGCCCGAGGGTGGTTGCGGCTGCGGCGGTGGCAGTGCCGACGACGACGCGTCGCCTCGTATGGTCCATGAGATCGATCTCCAATAGGCTTCCGCAGCATCGGGACTAGCAGCATCCCATGCCGCCGGCCATTACGAAATGCATCAACGCCATGCCGGCGATGCCCAGTACGACCAAGGCGCCGATCACGGCGAGCACGATCACGATCACCTTGAGCACATGGTTCGCCTTGCCGTTACGGCAGCGTGGCTCCGTCCCTGGCAATCTGCGTCCAGCTTCGACCCCGGTCTTCGCTCACGAAAACGCTTCGCTTGAAGGTCGCAATCGCGAATTCGTCGCGCTGCGCCGGGTTCTGCACGATGTAGGCTACAGCGTCTTGGCCAAGTGGCGGGATCGGGATCGTCTCGGGAGCGGCGCCGGACTTCAACGCGACCCGGGCAAGTCCAGCCTTCCGTGCATAGGTGCTGAACCATAGTTGCTCGCCGCCCAAGTCGAAGGCCTCCGCGAAAACCCGCATGTCGCCGACGAGTCGCTCGAAGGTCCCGCCGGCATCGCGCGACAGATAGAGTCCTCGCTCGGTTCCGGCGGCAACGACGTTGGCATCGTTGGGATGCACGGCCAGACTGTTCAGCTCTCCGCTCAGCCCCCGGGCCGCCGCGCGCTTCCACTGCAGGCCGTCGTTTTCTGTGTAGTAGATGCCGGGTTGCTTCATGCGCGAGTTCGGGTGCGGATTGAACACGTACACGGTGTTGGTCGCGTGGCTGGTTGCCAGCGAATGGAAATCCGACTCGCCTTCGAGGCCGAGCTTCTGCCAGGTTCTTCCGCCGTCCGTGCTCTTGATCAGGCCGAACGGATTCGTCAGCCCGGAGCGCGGCGCCGGATGACCGCTGCTGTACAGCGCATCGCGCGTGGCCGAGAAGCCCATGTAGTCGTGCGCAGGGCCCGCCGCTCGGGACCAGCGTCCCTCGCTGAACACCGCCAGGCCGTGGTGGCTGGGAATGAGGAGTTGCCCACCGTCCGCGCTGTAGGACAGTCCGTGAACGTGGGTCAGCGTGATCGCCGGGTCGGAAGACGCCGTCGTCGACGCGAACATGGCGAGTGTGAGTGCGAGTGCGAGGGCGTGAAAGCGCATCTTGTTGGAGAGCATGTCAATCCTCGGTCGTCGGGGGAAAGAGGCGACCTCGCTGCTGAACAAATCCAGGCGAGCGAGCGCCATGCTCTCGGCGTTGTTCAGCAGAAACGGGTCGTGCCGTTGCCGGCAGCGGCTTCGCAAACGGGTCGCGCCGTGCGATCAAATGCGCAGCCGAGCGGTGCGCCAAAGAGGGGGTGGTGCCGTTGCCCTTAGCAATTCGGGCTGCTGGGCGTGCCTGATACCAGCGAGCACGCAGGGATGGGCTTCCCGAAGAACGAAGGCCGGGACAAACGGCTGGTGAACGGCGGCGACGAGCCGCGATTCGGAGGCTTGCCCGTCCTGAGCGCAGTGCTGGTTGCAAAGGTCCGGCTGCGCATCAAACCCCGCGTGCGCATGGGCGGCCATTTCGGGGCAGGGCGCTCCGGAGGAGTCACCCGTAGCCTGCGCCGGTTCACTCGTCGTGTGCGGCAACGACGGGCAAGCGTAAGCCGCCACTGCGAACTGAGTGAAGAGGATTCCGAGCAGCGCAATCCAGGCAAAGACCGAACGGCGAAAGGCTCTCATCGGAGTGGAATTGTAGCGATCGGGACCGGGAATGCCGCCACCATGGTTGTTCGTACCAACCACTGGAGGCGATCACGCGTATCAACGGCAGTCACATTGCCCGGGCACCGGCGTGAGCCATGCGTCGGCACTCCTCAGCGCAGCGCTTGCACGCCTGGGCGCACTCCTGGCAATGCGGAAATTGATGCTTGGCGCATTCGTCGCCGCAGACCTCGCAGACTTCCGCGCAAACCCGGCAGGCCTGCTGGGCGAGCTCGCTGCCCCTCGCCATATAACCGGCGGCGAGCCGACAGATGGCGGCACAGTCAATGTCGAGCCCGATGCAGCGCGCCATCATCTTGACATCGTCTTCCTGCAGGCAGGCAGTGGCGCAGTGGTCGCAGGCGTCGGCGCAGGTGTTGCAGGCTTCGATGCAGGAAGCGTATTGCTGATGAGCCATGACGAACCTCTTCATTGATGTCATTGATCGGAATGCCCCAGTCGATCAACGCCTGTCGGTCGGTCGCTCCGCCTACGCGTGGGGCTCGATCTCACCAGTGCAGCCGCACTACCGCCACCAGGCCGTTCGACGTCGTTCTTGGGCGCAACGCTTGTGCCCGGCGGCGATTAACCCAGGTCCCTCGCGATGACGTGCGGCGCACTTGGGAGGCGGGCTTACGGAAGCCCTTTCTGGTCCGCGTCAAGTATTTGGCTCGTCACCCTCTCACCGAGGTCGTCGCGTGCTACCGGCCGTACCTTTCGGTCAGGCAGGGCCGCTCGGCTTTGGCGGGCATGGGGCATTATGTTCCAGCCGCCGCTGAATTTCGCCTGTCCGGAATGAGCCACGCTGTCCTCGAGCCGGCCCTGACCTGCCCTGTTTGCGGGCACGCCAAGATCGAGACTATGCCGACGGACGCTTGTCAGTGGTTCTACCAGTGCGCCCAGTGCCAAACCGTGCTCCACCCGAAGTCCGGAGACTGCTGCGTCTACTGTTCCTATGGCTCGGTGCCGTGTCCACCCGTCCAGGAAAGAAGAGCGCCCGTTTCTACTCTTCAGGCGCCGAGACAGGAGAACTCAGACGGCTTGTAGGTCTGCGCGCCGCGCGAGCCTGGCCGTGCTCTTCTTGCGCTCGCCGTAGCAGTCCGGGAGATACCCGTTGACGTCCGGCGTGAGCAGCGTCAACTTGAAGAGCTCTTCCATGACCTCGATGATGCGGCCGCGCGTGGCACTGTCATGGTTGTTCTTCGTACGCGCGCCTCATGAAACAGAGTCCTTCTCTTGCGCGCCCCGGACATTGGATTCACCAGATGGAAGGATTCGGAACCGTTCTGCTGCTTGCCCTCGTGCCGGCACTCGGAACTTTCTGCGGTGGTTTGATCGCCGAGTTCGTGCGTGTCACCCCGCTAGCAATCAGCAAGGCGCTTCATGGTGCGGCGGGAATCGTCATCGCGGTAGTCGCCGTCGAGTTGATGCCCGAGGCCGTCGGCATCGTTCGCGGGTCGGTCTTCGCCCTCGCGTTTCTGCTCGGTGCGATCTTCTATCTGGCGATCGAGTGGGTCATCGAGCGACTGCAAAGGAGCATTGGCGTCTCGACCAGCACCGGAATGTGGATGGTGTACGTGGCGGTCGCGATGGACCTGTTCAGCGACGGGCTGCTGATCGGCACGGGCTCGTCGGTGTCGACGAGCCTGGCGCTCGTGCTTGCCCTCGGCCAGACCATCGCCGACGTTCCCGAGGGCTTCGCGGCCATCTCGAACTTCAAGGCGAAACAGGTGCCCCGAGGGAAGCGTCTGCTCCTTTCGGCTTCCTTTGCGATACCGGTGCTGCTCGCCTCAGGCATCGGGTACTGGTTGCTGCGCGACCAGAGCCAGGAGTCCAAGCTCTCGGCACTCGTTTTTGTCGCCGGCCTGATCTGCGTGGCGGCTGTCGAGGAGATGATCACGCAGGCGCATGAGACGGTGGAAGACACGCGGCTGTCCGTCCTAGCGTTCGCGGGAGGATTCGCGCTGTTTGCGCTCGTTTCGAGCTACTTTGGCTAGGTCACCGGACAGCGCGAGGCCAGAGTGCCCCTCGCCTCGCCCGCGCTATAATCCGCCGCCATGCGTCGCTGGGTGTTCGCACTGTTGTTGCTCGTTCTGCCGTTCCAGATGGTCTGGGCGTCGGCGGCGCCGTACTGCGCGCACGAGACGAGCACCTCTGCCAGCAAGCATTTCGGCCATCACGAGCATCGCCACTACGCCGGCGGAGAGGTGACGCCGTCGTCGGACAACGACGGAAACGGGTCGGGCACCTACCACGCCGACTGCGGAACCTGTCACCTGGGCTGCGCCGCGACGCTGTCGGCGCCGATTCCCGTCGTCACGCTACTGCTTCCCGGATCACCCCTGGCCACCGCGCCATCGCGGTACATCTCGTACGTACCCGCCGGACCTGAGCGTCCCGACCGAAGCGATTTCTCCGCAGCCGTGCGATCCGGCGGCGGCGTCGTTTCAGGTCCGTACATCACCTGAAGACTTCGACCTCGCATCCGGATCGCTTCTGTCGAAAGACGAGAAGGACGATTCGATGCGATTTTCTTGCCTGGCATTGGCCTTCGTGCTGGTCGCCTCGGCGAACCCGGCGACAGCCCAGAACCCGCCGAACGGGCCTCTGACCCTGGACGAGGCGATGCGCCTCGCCGAGATCGCGCACCCGGTGGTGCGTTCACGCGAGGCGCAGCTCGCGGCGGTGGAAGGCCTGCGCCGCGAAGCGGCTGCCCCGTTCGTCGACAACCCCGAGATCGGCGTCGAACGGGCGCGCGTCGGCGCGGACACGCCCGACGGACGCGCGCGCGAATGGACGTTCGGCATTGCGCAGCCGATCGAAACCGGCGGGCAGCAATCGCGCCGACGCGAGGCCGCTGCCGCGAACCTCGACGCCGTCCGAGCCGGAATCGACGACGCTCGCCGCCTGGCGCGCGCCGAAGCGGCGCTGCGCTTTCATGCGGTGCTCGCTGCACAGCGGCGCGTGCAGATCGAGCAGCGCGCGCTCGGGCTCTTCGAGGACACCGCGCAGGCGATCGAGAAGCGGCGTGCCGCCGGCGAGGACACGCGGCTCGATGCGAACGTGGCCCTGATCGAAGCGGAACGCGCGCGCAACGCACTGGCATCGGCGCGCGAGGACCTGCTCGATGCGCGCGCGGCGCTGGGCACCGTCCTGCAACTGCCGCCGGCCGCCATGCCGGACCTGGCCGGGGAACTTTCCGCACCGGCCGGCGCGACGCCGTACCCGCTCGATCGGCTGCTGGCCTCCGTGCAGAACCTGCCGAGACAGCGCGCGCTCGCCGCACGCCAGGACGCCGCCCGCGCCCGTGTCGCGCTCGAGCGCGCCAACCGCTACCCCGATGTAACCGTGGGCCTGAACATCGGTCGGGAAGGGCCGGCCGTCGCGCGTGAGCGTGTCACCACGCTTTCGGTATCGGTGCCGTTGCCGCTCTTTCAACGCAACGACGCCGCGCTCGGCCAGGCGCTGACGGAAGCCACGCAGGCCGAAATCGAGCGCACGGTCGCGGTGCGTGACGCACAGGCACAGGTGCGGCGACTCTGGAGTCGGCTGGACAGCCAGCGCGAACGCCTGCAGCGGCTGCAGGGGGCGATGGTCTCGGCTTCCGAGCACAACCAGCAGCTCGCGGCGAAGTCTCGCCAGGCAGGGCAAATCGGCCTGCTCGATCAGTTGCTCGTCAATCGCCAGGCACTCGATGCGGCACGCGAACTGAACGACGCACTTGCCGAGTACCACGCAACGCGTATCGAACTCGAAGAGGCGGCCGGCTGGCCGCAGGAAGGATCTACGAAATGAAGATGGTGCGAAACGACAAGCGGCGCAGGCTGCACCGGGCGGGTCTGGCATTGGCGCTGACCTTCGCCGCCGCGCTCGCGGCGTGCGGCAACAGCGAGGCGCAGAACGAACATGCCGCCGAAGGCGATCAGCACGCCGAGCAAGCCGGCGAGCACAAGGAAGAGGGGCACAGCGAGAGCGAGGAGCTGACGCTGACCGCCGAGGAAGCTGAGCGCGCCGGCGTGAAAGTCGAGGAGATCCGGCCTCAGGCGCTCGGCGGCCAGGTCGTCGCCACCGCGACGATCCGGCCCGATCAGGACAAGCTCGTGCGCGTCGCGCCGCGCATCGAAGGCCGCATCACCTCGGCGCCTGCGAAGCTGGGCGACCGCGTGCGCGCGGGCCAGGCGTTGGCCACACTCGACAGCGTCGCCGTCGGCGAGGCGCATGCGGCCTGGGTACAGGCGCAGGCGGAGCTGCGAATCGCACAGGCCGACTTCGAGCGGGCCGAGCGACTGAGCGCCGACGAGATCATCGCGCGCAAGGACTTCCTGCGGGCACGATCCGACCGCGACAAGGCGGCTGCGACATTACGCGCCGCGGAACACCGGCTGCGTCTGCTCGGGGGCAACCCGAGCGCCAGCGGGGCTCACGCCTCGGCCTTTGCGGTCACCGCACCGTTCGCCGGCACCGTGATCGAGAAGAGCGCAACGCTGGGGGAACTCGCGAGTCCGAACGAGCCGTTGTTCACGGTCGCCGACCTCAGCAGCATCTGGATCCAGGCCGACCTGCCCGAAGCCGCGCTGGCCAGGGTGCATATCGGAGCGAATGCGAAGGTCGGCGTTTCCGCTTATCCGAACGAAACCTTCGTCGGTCGCGTCGACTACATCGGCGCGGTGGTGAGCAAGGACACCCGCACGGTGGCGGCTCGCATCGTCGTTCCTAACGAGGACGGGCGACTGAAGCCCCAGATGTTCGCAACGGCCACGATCGAGGTTGCCGGCGAAAAGCGCGAGGCAATCTCGCTGCCGGCCGACGCGATCGTGTTGATGCAGGGGCAACCGACGGTGTTCGTCCTGGAGCACGGCAATTACGAGATGCGCGTCGTCGAGCCGGGCGAACGCATCGGCAACCGAACGGTGGTCAAGGCCGGCATCGAGGCCGGAGAGCAGGTGGTGACGACGGGCGCCTATGCGCTCAAGGCGCGCAAGCTCAAGTCGCAGCTCGGTCACGGGCACTGAGAGGGGAAACACCGTGCTCAATGCAATTGTCGAGGCGGCGCTGCGCTACAAGGTGCTGGTGCTGGTGGGCTTCGCCGTCGTGGTCGGGCTCGGCATCATGGCCTTTCGCCAGGTGCCCGTGGACGCCTTTCCCGACGTCACGCCGGCGCAGGTCAACATCTACACCGAGTCTCCCGGCGTCGCCGCCGAGGACATCGAGCGGCTGCTCACCGTGCCGATCGAGGCAGCGATGGCGGGCCTGCCCGACGTGGAGATCGTGCGCTCGGTCTCGCTGTTCGGCCTGTCGTACGTCGGCGTCTACTTCGAGGACGACGTCGACATCTATTTCGCGCGGCGCCTGGTCGGCGAGAAACTGCAGGAGGTGAAGGAGCGCCTGCCGCAAGGCTACGGCGAACCGGTTCTCGGCCCGAACAGCTCGGGTCTCGGGCAGGTGTTCTGGTACACGATCGAGGACGCCGACCGAAAGCTCGGCGCAATGGATCTGCGCACGCTGCAGGACTGGACCGTGCGGCTGATCCTGCGCACCGCGCCCGGCGTGGACGATGTCACGACCTGGGGCGGTCACGAGAAGCAGTACCAGGTGCAGATCGACCCGCGCCGGCTGGTCCAGTACGGCCTGTCGTTCCGAGAGGTGATGGAGCGGCTGGCCGCCAACAACAAGCAGGTCGGCGGCCAGTACCTGAACATCGGCGTCGAGCAGTACCTGGTGCGCGGCCTGGGGCTGGTGAGCGACGCGGTCGACATCGGCTCGATCGTCCTCGCCGAACGCGACGGCGCACCGATCTACGTTCGCGACGTGGCCGACGTGAAGGAGGCGCCGGCGGTGCGCTTCGGCGCCGTCACGCGCGACGGGCATGAGACGGTGCTCGGCATCGCACTGGCGCGCATCAACGAGAACGCAGCGACTGTCGTCGAGGCGGTCAAGGAGAAGCTGGCGGTCGCGCAGGCGGCGCTGCCCGAGGGCGTCGAGTTGAAGGCCGTATACGACCGCACCGAGATCGTCGAGAAGGCGCTCTCGACTGCCGAAGCCGCACTGCTCGAAGGCTCGATCCTGGTCGCGATCGTCCTGTTCCTGTTCCTCGGCGAGCTGCGCTCGGCGATCGTCGTCATCGTCACGTTGCCGCTGGCGATGCTGTTCGCGTTCATCCTGATGAACCAGTTCGGACTGTCCGCGAACCTGATGTCGCTCGCCGGCCTTGCGATCGGCATCGGGATGATGGTCGACGGGGCCGTCGTGATGGTCGAGAACGCATTCCGGCTGCTCTCGCACGCGCGTGAGTCCGGGCGGCCGATCAACCGGACGCAGGTTGTGCTGGAGGCTGCGCGCGAAGTGGCGAACCCGATCGCCTTCGCGATCGGAATCATCATCGTCGTCTTCCTGCCGCTCTTCTCGCTGACCGGACTCGAAGGCAAGCTGTTCAAGCCGATGGCACTCACCATCACGTTCGCGATGATCGGCTCGCTGCTGCTGTCGCTGACGCTGGTGCCGGTGCTCGCCGCACTGATCCTCAAGCCCAAGGAGGAAAAGGACACCTGGCTCGTGCGCGGCGCGAAGAAGCTCTATCTGCCGCTGCTCGATTGGGCGCTCGACCACAAGAAGACGGTGGTCGGCGCTGCGCTGGCCCTGCTGATCGGCGCGCTCGCGCTCTTTCCGATGCTCGGCAAGGAGTTCATGCCGCAGCTGCAGGAGGGCGCGATCATGTTCCGCGTCGTCGGCATTCCGTCGACTTCGCTGGATGAATCGATCCGCGTCGCCAACGTGATGGACGCGAAGCTGCGCGAGAAGTATCCGCAGGTCCGCTCGGTGCTCGCCACCATCGGTCGCGCCGAGAAAGGCGAGACGGCCGACGTGAACTACATGGAGGTGCTGCTCGACCTGAAGCCGCAGGACGAATGGCCGAAGAAACAGTCGTTCTCGGCGCTGGGCCAGGAGATGCAGGAATACCTCGAAGTCGAGGTGCCGACGGCGGTGTTCGGCGCGACGCAGCCGATCCAGATGCGTGTCGAGGAGCTGATCTCCGGTGTGCGCGCGACGCTGGCCCTGAAGATCTACGGCGAGGATCTCGACAGGCTCGAGGACCTGTCGGCGCGGCTCAAGAACGTGATTGCAGCCGTACCGGGCGTCGCGGACCTGTCGGCCGAGGCGAACAAGGGCAAGCCGCAGATGGTGATCAAGGTCGACCGCGAGGCCGCGGCGCGCTACGGCATGAACGCCGACGACATCCTGAGTATCGTGCAGGCCGGCATCGGCGGAGAGACGGTCTCGACGATGATCCAGGGCACCCGCCGCTTCGACATCGCGGTGCGTCTCGCCGAGCAGTACCGCGACAGCCCCTCGGCGATCGCGTCGATCCCGATCCGCACCGCCGAGGGCGCGCTGGTGCCGTTCTCGCAGGTGGCGACGATCGAGCTCGACGAGGGCTACACCTTCGTGCGCCGCGAAGCACTGCAGCGCTATGCGGTGCTGCAGATGGACGTGCAGGGCCGCGACGTGGACAGCTTCGTTCAGGATGCCAACGCCGCCATCGCTGCACAGGTGGAGATGCCCACCGGCTACTGGATCGAGTGGGGCGGCGCCTTCGAGAACCAGCAGCGCGCAATGGCGCGGCTCGGCGTAATCGTGCCGCTCACGATCGGGCTCATCTTCATCCTGCTCTACACCGCGTTCAACTCGGTGCGCCACGCGACGCTGATCATCGCCAACGTGCCGTTCGCGATCATCGGCGGCATCGTCGGGCTGTTCGTCACCGGACAGTACGTGTCGGTCCCCTCGGCGATCGGCTTCATCGCGGTGTTCGGCGTGGCGATGCTCAACGGCATCGTGCTGGTGAGCTTCCTGAACGACCAGCGCAGACACGGCCTGTCGATACGCGATGCCGTGCGCCGCGGAACGGAGCTGCGGCTGCGGCCGGTGCTGATGACCGCGTCGGTGGCCATCCTCGGGCTGATTCCGATGCTGATCTCGACCGGCGTCGGCGCCGAGACGCAGCGCCCATTGGCCACCGTCGTCGTCGGCGGCCTGATCACCTCGACGCTGCTGACGCTGCTGCTGCTGCCGCTGATCTGGGAATGGTCGGAGTCGCGCGCAGAAGCGAAACGACTCGCCCCAGAGACGGCCGATGAGCTGCACAACCCCTTGCCAGCAACCGAGGAGCCGCGATGAAGGAGATCAAGGCCTACGTGCATCAAAGCCGTATCGCCGACGTGATTGCAGCGCTCAAGAGCAGCCCCGCCTGGGGCGGGGAGCGCGGCGACCGCCAGCACAACCTCGCCGTGTACGTCGTCAAGGGTTCGCTGCTGCCGCTCGACAGTAGCGAGCGCCGCTATGCGGTGGACCTCGGCGACGAGGTGGTCAACGAGTACAAGCTGGAGTTGCTGTGCGAGGACGGCGAAGCCGATGTGCTCGTCGACGCGTTGATCGCGGCGGCCCGCACCGGGCAGTCCGTTGCCGGTTGGATCACCGTTTCGGATGTCGCCCGCGCGGTGTCGATCTGCTGATCGCGGGGCGGCGTTGAAGCGCGCGGCTCGAAAGGCGCCCGTCTTCCTCGGGTTCCCGAGGGGCGAAGATGAAGCGGCGCGAACGATCCTCCGGGTACCGTTGGCGCCGCAACTGGCAATATCGGCGACTTCAGCCGTTGATCATCATTTCCATCCGCGCGCGGCGGTCCTGCGGCGATTCGTTGCGCATCTCGTCGACGACCTGCTGGCGGGATTTGACGGGGCCGGTGCTCGCGAGCGGCAGCGGCACGTTGTGCCCGATCATCGACGCAAGCGTTCCGTCCCTGCGTGCAGCATCGACTTCGGCCATGACCTGGGCGCGTGTCTTCGTGCTCCGGAAGTGATCATAGTGGTAGGTGTACCCGGCCCCGCGAAGGGTGGGATGCCACTCCGCGCTCGCTTGTACCGCCGCCGGCAGGGCAAGTGCCGCGGCGACGAAGGGCAACAGGGTTCGATAACGAATGCTCATGGTGTTTCCTCTATCAACTACGAACCGCAGTTCGACTGCGAAGCCATCCGCGATGGCCTGCCGGGTACTGTAAGAACGGCTACGGAACGGAAACGCGTCCGGAAGATGACAAGTTCGCCATCTTCTGCGGCACGCCCGCGTAAACGGTGAAGCCATGAAGCTGCTCGTGGTCGAGGACGAGCTTAGGCTGGCCGCCTATCTGCGCAAGGGACTCGCCGAGGAGGGCTACGTCGTCGAAGTGGCGCACGACGGCATCGACGGCCTGCACCTCGCAATGGAAGGCCGGCACGACCTCATCGTTCTCGATTGCATGCTGCCGGGAATCGACGGCATCAGCGTGCTCGCCGCCCTGCGCGAAACACGACAGACGCCGGTTCTCATGCTGACGGCTCGCATGCGCGTCGAGGATCGTGTCCGCGGTTTGAAGGCAGGCGCCGACGACTACCTCGTCAAGCCGTTCGCCTTCTCCGAGCTGGTCGCGCGCATCGAGGTGTTGTTGCGTCGTGCGCGTCCCCCCGAGAGTTCAGCGGTTCTCGAACTGGCGGACCTCGAAGTCGATCTGCTGCGCCGGCGCGCCACGCGAGGCGGCACGCGACTGGACCTCACCGCCAGGGAGTTCGCGCTGCTCGCCCTGCTGCTGCGCCGTCAGGGCGAGGTGCTTTCCCGCACCGAGATCGCCGAGCAGGTCTGGGACGTCAATTTCGACTACGGGACCAACGTCATCGACGTGGCCGTGCGACGACTGCGCGGCAAGCTCGACGCGCCCTTCGAACAGCCACTGCTGCACACGGTACGTGGCATGGGCTACGTTCTGGAGGAGCGTGAGAAGTGAGGGGCAATCGGGTCGGGTCACTCGGTCGTCGACTCTCCGGCTGGCTGGCTCTGCAGAGCCTCATAGGTCTCGTGGCGGTGTGCGCTGCCGTCTACGCCGTCACCGTCATGAGCTTTCAGGCACGCCAGTCGGAGACGCTGCTACAGAAGGAAGCACAAGTGCGTCACCTGATCGACGAAAGCGCCGGTGAGCGCGAGGGTGCGACGCTGCGACACAAGCTCGACGACTTCCTCGTTGGCCATCAGAACCTGTCGCTGCAGCTGTATCGCTCCGACGGAACGACTTTCTATGCGCAATCCCGCCCTCAGCTCGTGGGACCCGGTATGCGTGAGCTTCGCTTCACGATCCCGAAGTCGGCATCCGGTGGCGCCAATATCGGCGCAGTCCTGACCTTCGACACGCGCGACGACGATCGTTTGCTTCGCCGGTTCGGCTTGACGCTGCTGGGGGCCGCCCTGGCTGGCACCCTACTGATTTCGGCCGGCGGCTACGCTCTCGTCCGGCTCGGGTTGCGGCCGTTACGGGATCTCGTGGAGCAGACGCGGGCGCTCGCGGCGGACACGTTGCACCGCAGGCTTGATGGCTCGGCACAACCCCAGGAATTGCAGCCGCTGATCGGGCAGTTCAACGAACTGCTGTCGCGCCTGGCCGCTTCGTACGACCAACTCGAAGGCTTCAATGCCGACGTCGCGCACGAGTTGTGCACCCCGTTGGCGACGCTTGTTGGAAGCACCGAACTCGCTCTGCGAAAAGCTCGCGGCGCGGAGGAGTTGCGTGAGGTGTTGGGTTCCAATCTCGAGGATCTGCAGCGCATCGCCGGCATCGTGCAGGACATGTTGTTCCTGTCGCAGTGCGACCGGGGCGCGCATGCGCGCCGTACCCGAGTCGACAGCTTGGCGGATGTCGCGCTGAAGATCGCCGATTACCACGAAGCGGCCTACACGGAAGCAGGCCTCGACCTGATGGTTGCCGGTGACGCCTCCGGTGACTTCGACGTCCCGTTGCTGCAGCGGGCGCTCTCCAACTTGTTGGCGAACGCAACCCGCCATGGCGAGCACGGGTCGGTTGTACGAATCGAGCTCGCCCGCACGGGGGAAGGGGTACGGCTCGTCGTGGTGAATCGTGGTGCGCCAATCGCGCCGGAACACCTACCCCGCTTGTTCGATCGCTTCTACCGGATCGATCGCTCCCGCAGCGAGGCCGATCGCAGCCACGGACTCGGGCTTTCGATCGTCGCTGCAATTGCAAAGATGCATGGCGGCCGCCCCATTGCAAGCTGCGCCGACGGCGCGACAGCGATCGGAATCCTGCTGCATGCAAATGCAGCCACTTCCGAACACGAGCCGGAAGCTTCCAGTCCCGATGCTGCTTGCAGCCGGATCGCGACGATCGACGCAGAGCAGGCCGTGCGATGGCACCTCACTGCGGCTGGCGGGCACGGGGTCAACCGGGAGACAACCGGATCATGAGCGAACTGCAGAAGCTCCGTCTCGACCTGCCGTTGGTGCTTCCCGACGTGGACGATGTCGAAGACCGCTGCGTCGAGCGCCTGCTCGGAATGCTCGCGGGTCGGTCCGGGATCGACGAGGCGCACGTCGTCCGGGAAGAAGGCGCCACGCCGCAGTTGTGCATTCACTACGATCCCGACGTCACCTCGCTGAGCCGGGTTCGGGAGCTCGCGCATTCGGCGGGCGCCGATCTGAGCGAGCGCTTTTCCCATCTGCTGATCCAGGGCGACCAACCGTTGCACGCGCGTGCGGCGCGCGGGCTGGCCGACGACCTGCGCAGCGTGACCGGCGTGCTCGAAGCCGACGTCGCAGCATCAAGTGCGGTTCGAATCGAATACGACCGTCAACTGGTGAGCGCCGACGCACTTCTCGATCGTGTGGGCGAGTTCGGGAACAGGCTATCGAAGTCGCCGGACTCGCCGCGCGATGAGCAACGCATCGAAGGCGACGCTGACGAGCAGCGCGGCCACGCTCATGGCCACGGTGGCCCGTTCGGCGAAAAAAGCGAACTCGTGTTCGCCGCAACGGCGGGAACGTTGCTGGCCGCGGGCTGGTTGATCGAGCGCTTCGCCGCCGGACCCTCTTGGCTTCCAACAGCCTGCTACATCGTAGCCTATGGTTTCGGCGGCTTTCACACCCTGAAGGAAGCGATCGGAAATCTTCGGGCACGCCGCTTCGAGATCGACTCGCTGATGCTGCTGGCGGCGATCGGCGCGGCGGTGCTGGGCAAATGGGCCGAGGGTGCGCTGCTGCTGTTCCTGTTCAGTATTGGTCATGCACTGGAACGTTATGCGATGGGGCGGGCCCGAACGGCGATCGAGGCCCTCGCCGAACTGGCCCCCGAGACGGCGACGGTGCGGCGTGAACGTGGCACCGAGGTGGTCGGCGTCGAGCAGCTTCAAGTCGGCGACGTCGTGATCGTGCGTCCGAACGAACGGCTGCCCGCCGATGGCGTTGTGGTCGTCGGACAAACCAGCGTGAACCAGGCGCCCGTCACGGGCGAGAGCGTCCCGGTCGACAAGCGGCCTTTGGCGGACGCGAAGGACGCATTGGCGACTTTCGATCGCGTAGCTGCCGAGCACCGCGTCTTCGCCGGCACGATCAACGGCTCCGGCGTCATCGAGGTGATGGTCGCGCGCCGTGCCGAGCAATCGACCATGGCGCGCGTCGTTACGATGGTGGCCGAGGCGCAAGCCCAGCGTTCGCCGACTCAGCAGTTCACCGAACGCTTCGAACGGGTCTTCGTGCCGCTCGTGCTGGCGCTGGTCGTCTTGCTGCTGTTGGCCGGGGTGGTGGTCGACGAGCCGTTTGCCGACAGTTTCTATCGGGCGATGGCGGTGCTGGTCGCGGCGAGCCCCTGCGCTCTGGCGATCTCGGTGCCGAGCGCCGTGCTGAGCGGCGTCGCGCGCGCAGCCCGCAGCGGTGTTCTGGTCAAAGGTGGAGGACCGCTGGAGAACCTCGGCACGCTCAACTCGATCGCTTTTGACAAGACCGGAACGCTCACTGAAGGCAAGCCGAGACTGACCGACGTCGTCCCGATGCCGGGGTCGAGCGAGAATGAACTGCTTGCCGTCGCTCTGGCGGTCGAAGAGCACAGCGACCATCCTCTGGCGACCGCCATCGTATCGGGCGCGCGCGAGCGAATGGATCCGCGCGTCCAGGTGCCGGTGGCCGCCGATGTCGAGAGCATCACCGCGCGCGGAGTGCACGCGATGGTCGAAGGGGAGAGGGTCCATATCGCCAAACCGGTGTTGTTCTCGGAGCTCCCCGATTCGGAGCTGCCGCCCGAGGTGGCAGCAGCAAACGATCGGCTCGTTGCATCCGGTCGCACGACGATGGCCGTACGCAAAGGCGAGCGGTTCCTCGGCGTCATCGGCGTGATGGACACGCCTCGCGCTTCGGCAGCGCAGCTCATGGCGGAATTGCGGACACTGGGGATCGAACGACTCATCATGATTTCGGGCGACAACCAGCAGGTCGCCGAAGCGGTGGCACGTAGTGTCGGGCTGACCGAAGCGCGCGGCGATCTGATGCCGGAACAGAAGGTCGAAGCGATCCAGGCGCTACGTCGCGAGCACGGCAAGGTCGCCATGGTCGGCGACGGCGTCAACGATGCGCCCGCCATGGCGAATGCCACAGTCGGCATCGCAATGGGAGCTGCCGGCTCGGACGTCGCGCTGGAGACGGCCGACGTCGCGTTGATGGCCGACGACCTCGCACAGCTTCCCTTCGCTGTCGGCTTGTCGCGCAGCACGAGCCGCATCATCCGGCAGAATCTCTACGTCAGTCTTGGCATCGTCGCAGTGCTCATTCCCGCGACG
>JACDJB010000770.1_pt1 | contig 29513 bp, 24 predicted proteins | sample 7454121 | NCBI WGS metagenome assembly JACDJB01 (sample SAMN14253290, study PRJNA609438) | sludge metagenome | isolation source: sludge after 25d culture with pyrite | collected 2018-12-20
CGGACATGCTTTGAGGATTGCCCGGGTTGAAGCGGCTATGAAAATACAGGCAACTTATTACTGGCTAACCCGAAAACCTGTATTTCATCCGGTAGTTATAAGAAAAATCACATCAATGGGACATGAAATCGGCTATCATTACCGCGATTGGGTGGATGCACATGGTAATGTTGAAAAGGCACTGGAACTATTTCAACTGAATATGACCAAACTGGGGGCTGTTTCCGAAATTAAAACCATTTCAATGGATGGATGTCCCTGGAGCAAATACAACAACCTGGATATGTGGCATCACTATGATTATCGTTCATTTGGTATTATCGGTGAACCTTATTTCGATATCTTCGGAGCCGGACAAAAGAAAACAGTGAAAGATGTTTTTTACCTGACGGATACAGGGAGAATGTGGAATGGAGATCGTTTCAGTATTCGGGATAAAGTAGCTGTAAATCAATTGTTGAGCTATAAGTCAACCTACGAACTGATTGATGCTGCCGGAAAAGGTTTGTTGCCAAATAAGATAATGATTACAACCCATCCGCAACGCTGGTCTGCTCATTATGTGGAGTGGCTGTATGAGTTTCTTATGCAGGGGAGCAAGAATCTCATCAAATGGTTACTGGTTAAATTCAGGTTTTGGTGTCGGTAATGCACTGGTATTAGCGCATGTAATGCGCTAGTAGTAGCGCATATAATACATTAATTAAACACACCACCTATGGTGTGTTTGTGTCCATAGGTGGTGGTGTTGTTTTCAGCATTTTATTTCTGCCCTTTACTTCCTTTGTCGGCTGACGGTTTTCCAATATTCTCACGCATGGATGTGTCTGCTTCGATGTTTTTCATTTTGTAGTAATCCATGATGCCCAGGTTGCCGCTGCGGAAAGCTTCTGCCATGGCTTTTGGAACTTCGGCTTCGGCTTCGATAACCTTGGCTCTTTGTTCCTGGGTTTTGGCTTTCATTTCTTGTTCCAGTGCAACAGCCATGGCACGACGTTCTTCGGCTTTGGCCTGCGCAATGTTTTTGTCGGCTTCTGCCTGATCCATTTGCAGTTGGGCGCCGATATTCTTACCGATGTCAATATCTGCGATGTCAATGGATAGAATTTCAAAAGCCGTTCCGGCATCCAGTCCTTTTTTCAATACTAATTTCGAAATTGAATCGGGATTTTCCAGTACCGATTTATGTGATTCTGAAGAACCAATAGAAGATACAATACCTTCCCCTACACGGGCCAGGATGGTTTCTTCTCCAGCTCCCCCTACCAATTGTTTGATGTTGGCTCTCACCGTTACACGTGCCTTGGCAATGAGCTGAATACCATCCTTGGCTACGGCTGCAACCGGGGGCGTGTCGATTACTTTCGGATTTACCGACATCTGAACTGCCTGAAACACATCACGTCCGGCGAGGTCAATGGCAGTTGCCATTTTAAATGTTAAATCAATATTGGCTTTTGAGGCAGAAACCAGTGCGTGGGTTACCCGTTCGATATGACCGCCGGCAAGGTAATGCGCTTCCAGACCATCACGTGTAATCTCGTGTATATCAGCCTTATGAGCTTCAATCATACAAGCTACAATGGTATGTGGAGGAACTTTCCTGATACGCATCAGGAACAATTGAATCAGTGAAATACTAACTCCGGATACTTTGGCAGATAACCAGAGCAGGAATGGAACGTAATAAAAGAAAAGCAGGATGAGGATACCTAATATACCAAATCCGATAATTTCAATAATCGCCATAATTTTCTATTTTTAATTAAACATTTATTTTGTTTCTGAACTTCTTTCAACTAATACATTGGTTGATTGTACCTTAATTATCACCACTTTTTCTTCCTGATCGATAAAGTCATCAATTGCCTTTGCCTCCACGATGTGACCGTTTACCCTTATTTTACCCATAGGAGCCAGACGTGAGGTCGTAACCCCCTGATCACCAACCTGTACAGTAACGCCTTCCAAAGGATCATTTTTACCGTCTATTTCTGTCTTAAGTGACATCTTCTCCAGTGTTTTGGAACGAATGAACAGAAATATCGCAATGGCCATCATCACAAATGCAGCAACCAGAGTAAGATGACCTGCTTCAGGGCTTATAAATGCGTATGCGTAATATACACCCCCTCCCAGAAACAGAAGTCCGCCAATACCCGCGATTGATATACCGGGAATTAAAAACATCTCTACGAGTAACAGTCCGACTGCTACCAACAGAAGAATTATAACAACTGCAATTTCCATAGGATAAAAATTGTGTAAATATATCGAAAATTTATTTTCTATGCAGGTTTTGTAAATATTTTATTTCTTCGTTTCGAATATCCCTGATTTTTTCATTCAGTGTCAACCTGTATTTTAGTACTTGTTTTTCCAGTTCCATAATTTCTGCAGTCAGGTCTTTTTTGTCAGTGTCATCTTCTGAAATCTGGAATGCTTCTCGTAATGAAGAGAGTAATGCTTCTTTTTGTGTCAGATCTTCAGACAGCCTGTACCATTCGTTCCATAATTTCAATGCTTGCGCACTTTTAAACTGACTGGTACTGGTATATGAGATTGTATCGTTTACTGTAAACAATATTTCGTGGGGTGTTGCAATCTCAGGAGCAGTAATCAGATCGTCAACCGGACTCTTTGCCTTATGTGTCCCTTTTCTGTAAGTTTTCAGTCGGGCTACCCTGGTCAGGTGTGAAATATCATCTGCAGAAACGTATTGCTTTTCTTCCCTGTTTCTAAACTGATAAATAATCACCTTATTATCCGGTTGATAACGATCGGTCACAAACCATCCCGTTCCCAGCGTCTCATCAATTACGTACATGTAATCATTGAAAATGGAATTAAAAGGCATGCCTATGTTATCAGGGTTCAGATAATCATTTGTGTTTGCATTAAAACGGGTAATAAAAATATCATAGCCGCCAATCGAATTTTCATTGTTTGATGCAAAATACAAGGTTATACCATCAAGCATTAAAAAGGGATAGTTTTCATCGGCAACAGTATTTACATTTTGAGACAGATATTCGGGTTTCGACCAACCATCCAGTAATTTATTTGCTGTATAGAGGTTGGTACGGTCACCAGACAGGTCTGAGAAGATTTTGCGGTCTCCCCGTTGGGTGATAAATGTAACCAGATCGATGGTCTCTTTTCCGGCGATATTAACTGTTTGTACGGAAAATTTTCCCGTTTCCCGGCTTAACCGGTAATACTTCAGAAAGTCTTTTTTGTCGACCACCGTACTGTCGATAATCTCAATATCTTCAACCCGGTTGATTAATCTTGCGCCAATCCTGGCCCTTCTGAGTTTGTCGTATACATCCGGTAGAAATGATTGATTAGCCGTCGTGCTGTTGATGTAATTGTTAAAATACTCAATAGCCTCAGAGAACAGGTACTCCTGAAAATAACTTTCGGCAAGGTAATAATCACGTAAAGGATAACGGTTTCCACCAGCTAAAAAATGCTTGATAGCTGATTTGTAATCACCCGTTTCGTATCGGCACCGTGCATAGCGGTAATTGTACAATGCGTCTGTTGGTCGTTTTTCTAATAAAGTTGCGTAAAGTCGTCCCGATTCTTCATATTTTTTATCATTGAATAATGCATCAGCTTCAGCAGGTGACTGAGCAAAGATATTAGTAGTAATAAAAATTAGTATAATTAAAGAAAAACGGATTTTCATTGAAAGCAATATTTAAACTCATTTCCACAAAAGTACGTTTTTTATTGCAAATCTCATGTTTATTCTGCCGGCTTTTTTGAAATATTAATCATTCAAATAAGCCGTTTGGAATAGGTCATTAAGAACTCTAAATAAGATATGTCACTTCGTTTGAGATGACAATCAACTATATGTAATTATAGCAAGGGGTTAGCTTGGCAGCAATGCTGTCATTCTGAGCGTAGCGAAGAATCTCAATATTTTTCACCTGACAACAATGATAATTAAATATTTAATTCTATTTTTGTCTGAAATTAATTTTCCTGTGAACAAGGGTCAAATTAGTTTGTTTTGTTTAATATATATCACTCAAAATGCATCAAATTAAGTCCTCTGATAATCATCACCACCACAACAGCGAGAAAAATATCGGGATAGCGTTTTTCTTGAATTTCAGTTTTACCATCATTGAAATTATTGGTGGATTACTGACAAATAGTGTCGCGATTCTTTCAGATGCCGTACATGATTTTGGCGATAGTATTTCGCTCGGGCTAGCCTGGTATTTTCAAAAGTTGTCGAAAAAAGGAAGTGATGAAAAGTATTCTTATGGTTACAAGCGTTTTTCTTTGTTAGGCGCAATAATCAATTCGGTCGTTTTGCTGGTAGGTAGTATCCTGATACTGTTCGAAACCGTCCCCAGAATATTTAACCCGCAGGAAACCAATGTAGAAGGTATGTTTCTGTTAGCAATTCTGGGGATTGTTATCAATGGGGCAGCTGTGTTGCGATTAAGAAGAGGCAGTTCTTTGAACGAGAAAGTGGTGTCGTTGCATCTTTGGGAAGATGTGTTGGGGTGGGGGGCTATTCTGATTGGTTCTGTCATTATGTATTTTTTTGATGTACCTGTAATTGACCCTGTTTTATCGGTGCTGATTTCAATTTACATCCTGATTCAGGTGTTTCAGAATATCAAATCCAGCATGCACATCATTCTTCAGGGAACTCCGGCTGAACTTGATATGGATCAAATAAAAAAACGGATTACCGATTTTGAAGAAGTTGAATCCATTCATGATTTTCACAGCTGGTCTGTTGATGGTGAGTACAATGTGGTGACCACCCATATTGTTTTAAATAAATCGCTGACACTGGATGAAATATCTCTATTAAAAAACAAAATCCGGGATGAGCTGAAAACCTTGAATATTCAACATGCAACAATAGAATTCGAAACAAAAAATGAGATTTGTTGCTTCGAGAACTGTTCACATTAAATTATGATTATGAATAGAGTAAAAGAAGCCAGGAAAGTGACCTGGATTGGATTTGCTGTAAATATGGTTTTAACCATATTGAAAATTATTGCTGGTTTTGTAGGTAAAAGTACAGCTATGATTGCCGATGGTATCCATTCGTTATCTGATTTTGTTACAGACGTGCTGGTCATTCTTTTTATTGGGATATCAGATAAGGATAAAGATGATGATCACAGATACGGGCACGGAAAATTTGAAACTTTTGCCACGCTATTGATTAGTTTAGCATTGATACTGGTGGGAATTGGTATTTTTTGGAGTGGTTTATCTAAAATAATACAAGTTTTTGAAGGCAATGTACTTGAAAAGCCTACTTATCTAGCTTTAGTAGCAGCATTGGTTTCCATTGTCTCCAAAGAAGCTTTATTCTGGTACACTAAAATTGTGGGAGATAAGATCAATAGTAATGCTGTTATAGCCAATGCCTGGCATCACCGTTCCGATGCCTTTTCCTCTATCGGGACAGCTCTGGGAATCTCGGGTGCTATATTTTTAGGAGAATCCTGGCGAATCCTGGACCCGATAGCCGGAGTTATTGTCAGTGTTTTTATTCTCAAGGTTGCTTTTGAGCTTGGAATGCCCAGTGTACATGAGCTGCTCGAAAGATCTTTGCCAAAGGAAACAGAAAAGTCAATTATTGAAATAATCGAGGCACATCCGGATGTAATATTTCAACATAATCTGAAAACACGTAAAATAGGCAATATTTTTGCGATAGACGTACACATTAAATTGGATAAGGATATCAGTTTTGTGAAATCGCACGACGTGGCAACTGAAATTGAAGTCAGTTTAAGAGAAAAATTCGGATCAAAAACGGTAACAAATATTCATACGGAACCGTATGTAAAGAAATGACTGGTGCGCAGGATGAGACTCGAACTCACACGCCGTAACCGGCACTACCCCCTCAAAGTAGCGTGTATACCAATTTCACCACCTGCGCATGAAGTTAAAGTGTGCCCAGAACAGGACTCGAACCTGCACAGCCTTGCGGCCACTAGTCCCTGAAACTAGCGTGTCTACCAATTTCACCATCTGGGCAGATGGTAATAATACTCCATGAAAAAGTGAAACGCGCCGTTTCACTGTGTTTTGAGCGAAAAACGGGACTCGAACCCGCGACCCTAACCTTGGCAAGGTTATGCTCTCCCAACTGAGCTATTTTCGCATTGTACAAACTTTCCTTACTTAATCTCAGTTGGTAGAGCATATTGTTATTTATTCTCTGGCAACTGAGCTATTTTCGCATTGTATTTTCGTTAGCTAATTTAACCTCAAATACCCCGATTCGCAATCGGAGTGCAAATATACGTTCTTTTTTATAATTAGCAAATACTATCGAAAGTTTTTTTTCAAAAAAAAGACCGTACAACACAGTACGGTCTTTAATTCAAGCTTTGATTTCATCATGCTTTTCCAATTCCTGTTTCAGGTTTATTTCAACCCCCTTACCATCGTAAAATTTGTACTGCAGAAACCCAATTTGTTGTGAAGCAATGATTTTACAGCCTACACCATATTTTAGTTTCCATTTCAACTTCAACGAATTGATACCTTTAGAGATAAAAGCTTCAACATACGGATGAAGATGCAATGCAAATTTTTTAATTTTCAGACCATTCACCAAATGGTCAATTTTTTCTTCTATCTGATCGACAAATAAGATTGAAGGTTGCATTTTCCCGGTTCCCAAGCAGGTCGGGCATTTTTCTTCAATGTTGATGTCGGTGACAGGGCGAACCCGCTGACGGGTCATTTGCATCAAACCAAATTTGCTGAGCGGTAAAATATTGTGCTTTGCTCTGTCGTTCGACATAACTTCACGCATTCTGTCATACAGTTTTTGCCTGTTTTCATTTTCGTGCATGTCGATAAAATCAACAACAATAATTCCACCCATGTCGCGTAAGCGTAACTGACGTGCGATTTCATCTGCAGCAGCCAGATTGACATCCAATGCATTGCCTTCTTGTCCGGCTGAATTCTTGGACCTGTTTCCGCTGTTTACGTCGATAACATGCAGCGCTTCTGTGTGTTCGATAATCAGATAAGCACCGCTTTTGAAAGAAACTGTCTTACCGAAGCCAGATTTAATTTGCTTGGTAATACCAAAATGATCAAAAATCGGTGTGTCATCTTTATAAAGTTTCACAATATCTTTCCGGTCCGGTGCAATTAATTCTACATAATCTTTTACTTCGGTAAAGATATCCGGATCGTTTACGTGGATATTGTTATAACTGGTGTTGAATAAATCTCTAATTATTCCCACCGTGCGACCTAATTCTTCTAAAATCAGTGAAATTCCTTTGGCTTGTTGCAATTTTGTAACTGCTTCTTCCCAACGTTTCACCAGGATATTGAGTTCGTTGACTAATTCCGCTACTTTCTTATCTTCTGCAACTGTTCTTACAATTACTCCAAATCCTTTGGGTTTAATGCTTTGAATCAGCTGTTTAAGCCTTATCCTTTCTTCCTCGGAAGTAATCTTCTGAGAAACGGAAACTTTGTCGGCAAATGGAATCAGTACTAAAAATCTTCCGGCAATCGAAACTTCGGCTGTCAGTCGGGGCCCTTTTGTAGAGATAGGCTCTTTGGCTACCTGAACCAAAATGTCCTGTCCTGTCTTAAGTACATCACCGATTGAACCGTTTTTATCAATTTCCGGATGGTGTTTAACCTTATTTATCGAAGGCGCCTTTTTACGGTCGCTCAGCACCTGCGTTGTAAATTGGTTAAGGGTGTTGAAATTGGATCCTAAATCAAGATAATGAAGAAAAGCGTCTTTTTCGAAACCAACATCTACAAATGCTGCATTTAAACCGGGCATTAATTTTTTAACCCTTCCCAGGTAGATATTTCCTACGGCAAACCGTGCTTCACGGCTTTCGCGGTTGAATTCAACCAGTCTCTTGTTTTCCAGCAGCGCAATTGAAATTTCAGATGGTTGTACATCTACTACAAATTCGCTATCCACTTTATTTATGATTTAATGTTTTTGTTTTCGCTCAAACAAAAAACAAACTTAAAGTAAAAGTCTTTAAGTTTGTTTCCCGGACTTTAAAATAAAGACCAATTTAGACAATTTTATTTCTTTTTATGCCTGTTTTTTCTTAGTCTTTTCTTACGCTTATGCGTAGCCATTTTGTGTCTTTTTCTTTTTTTTCCGCTTGGCATTTTCTATTTGTTTTAAAAATTATTTAACTACACTAACAAAAGTCTTCGCAGGCTTAAATGATGGAATGTTGTGTGCAGGTATGATGATAGTCGTATTTTTTGAAATGTTACGGGCTGTTTTTTGTGCTCTTTGTTTGATTACAAAACTACCGAAACCTCTTAAATATACATTCTCGTTTTTTGAAAGAGAATCCTTGATTGTTTCCATAAAAGCTTCTACGGTTGCCAGCACAGATGCTTTATCAATTCCTGTGTTTTTAGCAATTTCGTTTACGATATCTGCTTTTGTCATTTTAATAAGTTTTTTATTAGTTAATATTATATTTATTATATGTTCTTCTTTTTCGATTTTCGAACTGCAAATATATTGCTTTTATTCTGATTGAAAAACATTTGACTCAAATATTTTCAAAAAAAGGCTGTTTTATCTCAATTTTAAAATGAATTTTTATGATTATGGATGTGATTCGTTTTCCGCAGGTTAGGTTGTACGAGTAATTATATATAATACAGCTTTGTATATTAATTTAAGTATCTGAAAGTGATATAAAAAAAATGGATAAATATATAACTTCATTTATCGATTTTAATAAAAAAACAGTACATTTGCAGCTTGAAAAGAGGTATTTTAGTATATATATGTATATTTTTGAAGACATTTTAGAATGAAAGATATTATTGAACCCATAGACAGGGAAATCCTTAAAAGCGAACTTACCCCGGATAAATTTTTGAGACCAACCAATAAATCAGGTAATCAGATTTATATTATTACGGCACATGATTCTCCTAATGTGATGCGCGAAATCGGACGTTTGCGGGAGGTGTCTTTCCGTGCCGGTGGAGGAGGAACCGGAGAAGAAATTGATACGGATAAATTTGATTATATGGAGAAACCATACAAACAGTTAATTGTATGGGACCCTGATGCAGAGCAGATTATCGGTGGGTATCGTTTCTTGTCGGGTACCGATGTAGAATTGAAAGAAGACGGACAGCCGGCTTTCGTTATGTCTCACCTGTTTAACTTCAACGAAAAATTCATTAAAGAATTCATGCCTCATACCATCGAATTAGGTCGCGCTTTTGTTCAACCGGACTATCAGACTACCAAAATGGGGATGAAAAGCTTATTTGCACTGGATAATCTTTGGGATGGCCTGGGCGCTCTCATTCACTCGGTTAAAGGTGCAAAGTATTTTATCGGCAAAGTGACTATTTACAAAGATTATCCGGTAAAAAGCCGTGAGTTGATTTATGAATACCTGTCCAAACATTTTCAGGATACCGATGGATTAATCAAGCCTAAAAACTCAATCGCAGTTAGTGCTAAAACAAAAAAACTGGCTAAAACCATTTTTACGGAAGAAAAACCGGCTGATGATTATAAATTGTTGATTAAAGCCGTCCGGAATGAGGGCGAAAATGTCCCCGCGATGTTTAATGCTTATATCGGACTGACCGACACCATGCGTTTCTTTGGTTCTATTCAAGATCATGATTTTGGTTCGGTTTATGAAACCGGTTTGATGGTGATTATGGATGATCTGCTGGAAACAAAAAAACAGCGCTATATTCAGCCTTATGTTGAATACCTGCGCAAACTGATGGATGAAAGAAAAGCTGCCCGCAAACTGGCCAAAGAAGAAAAACTGAAACTGAAACTAAAAAAGGCGAAAGAAAAAGCTGCCAAGAAGGCTAAAAAAGCTAAAATGAAAGAAGCTAACAAGGAGACTAAAGCCTCAAAAAACTGATTAGCCCAACTTTATTCACAACTTGATTGCTACATAGGACTTTAGTGACAGCCCCCAATACCACACAAAAAATCCTGACTCGATATGAATCAGGATTTTTTGTGTGCGGCTGAAGGGACTCGAACCCCCACGCCTCTCGGCACCAGATCCTAAGTCTGGCGCGGCTACCAATTACGCCACAGCCGCATTGTGTGAAGCGGGTGCAAAGATAAACAAAATTTTTAATTATTGGCATATTTTCTTTAACTTTGCGATTCAATTTTTAAAACCACTCGTAAGGTTCATAATATGATAAAAATAACTTTTCCCGACAGTTCGGTTCGTGAGTTTAACGCGGGCATTACCGGACTACAGCTGGCTGAAAGCATCAGCCCCAGACTGGCACAAGAGGTGCTGGCCATTTCAGTAAACGACCAGATATGGGATTTGTCCCGTTCAATTAACACCGACGCTTCCATTAAACTGCATAAATGGGATGATGAAGAGGGGAAGCATGCTTTCTGGCATTCTTCTGCCCACCTCATGGCAGAAGCCTTGCAGGAACTATATCCGGGTATCAAATTCGGTATCGGTCCGGCGATTGAGAATGGTTTCTACTATGATGTAGATCCGGGTACTGCTGTGATTAAAGAAGGTGATTTACCTGCTATTGAAGCCAAAATGATGGAGCTGGCTGCCCGTAAGGAAGCTATTCTGCGTTCGGATATAACCAAAGCCGATGCGCTCAAAAAATTCCGTGAAAAAGGGGATGAATATAAGGTGGAACTGATTAACGATCTGGAAGACGGAACGATTACCCTGTATTCACAGGGAAATTTCACCGATCTTTGTCGTGGACCACACCTGCCTGATACAGGTGCAATTAAAGCCATCAAATTACTCAGTGTTGCCGGTGCTTACTGGCGTGGTGATGAAAAGCGTAAAATGCTGACGCGCATATATGGTATTACTTTCCCTAAAAAGAAAATGCTGGATGAATATCTGGTTTTACTGGAGGAAGCTAAAAAACGGGATCACCGTAAAATAGGCAAGGAACTGGAATTGTTTGCTTTTTCCGAAACAGTGGGTAAGGGATTGCCTTTATGGTTGCCTCGTGGTACGGCCTTGCGCCTTCGTCTCGAGGATTTTCTGAAGAAAATTCAACGCAGATTTGAATATCAGCAGGTAATGACACCGCACATCGGTAATAAACAGTTGTATGTAACATCCGGCCACTATGCCAAATACGGAAAAGATTCATTTCAGCCGATTCATACACCCGAAGAAGGGGAAGAGTATTTACTGAAACCGATGAACTGTCCGCACCATTGCGAAATTTACAAGGTTAAGCCGCGTTCTTATAAAGATCTCCCATTGCGTATGGCGGAATTTGGTACTGTGTATCGCTACGAACAGAGTGGTGAGTTGCATGGTCTTACCCGTGTTCGCTCTTTTACACAAGACGATGCACATATTTTCTGTCGCCCCGATCAGCTGAAAAATGAGTTCCTGAAAGTGGTCGATATCATTTTCATCATCTTCAACGCGCTTGATTTCAAAAACTTTGAGGTGCAGATTTCCTTACGTGATCCTGAAAACAAGGAAAAGTACATCGGTACGGAAGAAAATTGGGAAAAAGCGGAACAGGCTATCATTGAAGCATGCCAGGAAAAAGGTTTAAAAGCCCGCGTAGAGCTTGGTGAAGCCGCGTTCTATGGTCCAAAGTTAGACTTCATGGTGAAGGATGCTATCGGTCGCAGGTGGCAGTTAGGTACCATTCAGGTTGACTATAACTTGCCGGAGCGTTTTGAACTGGAGTATACCGGTGAGGATAACCAGAAACACCGTCCGGTCATGATTCACAGGGCGCCATTTGGTTCCATGGAACGTTTTGTGGCTGTGCTGATCGAGCATACTGCAGGTAAATTCCCCTTATGGCTAACTCCTGACCAGGTGGTTATTCTTCCTATCAGTGAGAAGTTTAATGACTATGCCTACGAGATTGCCAAAGAACTGAATAATCAGGAAATTCGTGTGCAGGTGGATGATCGGAATGAGAAGATCGGACGTAAAATCCGTGACAATGAATTGAAACGCATTCCTTATATGTTGATTGTGGGCGAAAAAGAGGCTGAAAACAAGGAAGTTTCTGTTCGCCGTCAGGGTGAAGGAGACAAGGGTAGTATGCCGGTTGCTGATTTTGCCAACATGATTAACACGGAAGTGGAGAACATGATGAATCAATATAATTAATTGATCATGCATACCCTGGAAGAAAAAAAGGAGCAGTTCGGACGATTACTCAATATCATGTCCGAACTGCGTACCAAATGTCCGTGGGACAAAGAACAAACTTTCGAAAGCTTACGCACGCTCACCATTGAAGAAACTTATGAACTGGCTGATGCTATCCTGAAAGATGACAAGAAGGAGATCAGCAAAGAACTGGGTGACTTACTTTTGCATGTGGTTTTTTATGCTGAAATGGGCAATGAAACCCTGGATTTTGACATCCATGATGTTATCAGTAAACTATGTGATAAGCTGATATACCGTCACCCACACATTTATGGTGAAGTACAGGCCGACAATCCGGAAAAAGTGATGCAAAACTGGGAGGATTTGAAGCTGAAAGAAAAAGGTGGGAACAAAACCGTACTTTCGGGTGTTCCAGTTTCGTTACCTGCTTTGATAAAAGCGCACCGAATACAGGATAAGGCTCGCAGTGTAGGGTTCGATTGGGATGAAAAGGAGCAGGTGTGGGATAAAATCAAGGAAGAATTTGATGAATTGCAGGTTGAAATTTCGGACATGAACCGGGATAAAATGGAAGCTGAATTCGGTGATTTATTTTTCAGCCTGATCAATGCCGCCCGTTTGTATAATATCAACCCTGAGAATGCACTTGAAAGAACCAACCGTAAATTTATCGAACGGTTCAATTACCTCGAGTCCAAAACGATATCGATGGGGGAAGACCTGAAAAAGATGTCGTTGGAAGAAATGGAAGCCATTTGGCAGGAAGCGAAGAAAAGTCTAAAGTCTAATGACTGAAGTTTAACGAATTGTGACATTTGACTTTAGACCTTTGACAAAAAATAAAAAACATATGAAACAACTAATCCCATTTATGATGAGTATCATCCTTTTGGCATCGTGTGGCCAAAACAAAAAGCAGGAATTCGTCTATTCAGTTGATAAATTTGCTGATGTTGAGATTCTGCGCTATAAAGTAAATAACTTCGATGAACTTACGTTAAATCAGAAGTTGCTCGTTTATTATCTGTCGGAAGCTGCGTTGGAAGGTCGCGATATTTTATATGATCAGAATCACAAGCACAACCTGACAATCAGACGACTGCTGGAAGCTGTTTATGAAAATTATGCCGGAGATAAAGAAACTGCAGATTTTAAGAATCTGGAGATTTACCTGAAACAGGTGTGGATGGGAAATGGAATTCATCATCACTATTCCGAAGACAAGTTCACACCCGGATTTCCAGAGAAATTCTTATCAGCAGCCGTAAACAGCATCGATTCTACTTTACTGCCACTGATGGCCGGTGAATCGGTAGAAACTTTTAAAGCCCGCATTTTCCCGGTCATTTTCAACCCTGACTTGTATAAGAAAAGAACCAACCAGGAAGCCGGGGTAGATTTGATAGCAACATCTGCTAATAATTTTTATGAAGGAGTAAGCCAAAAGGAAGTGGAAGATTTTTATGCCGGAATGGTTGATCCTGCCGATAACACACCTGTTCCATACGGACTGAACAGTAAAATGGTAAAAGAAAATGGTAAAGTGGTTGAAAAGACCTACAAAATAGATGGTATGTATGACGCTGCTATCCGCCGCATTGTAGGATGGCTTGAAAAAGCTGCTGAAGTGGTTGAAAATGAGCAACAGGGAGCTGTAATCAAATCTTTAATTGAATATTATCAGACCGGAAATCTGGAGAAATACGATGAATATTCTATTTTATGGTTGCAAGATGTAAATTCTCAGGTTGATTTTGTAAATGGTTTCACAGAATCATACACCGACCCGCTGGGAATGAAAGCCACCTGGGAAGCTTTAGTGAATTTCAAGGATATGGAAGCAACCAAACGTACCGAAATCATCAGTAACAACGCCCAGTGGTTTGAAGATCATTCACCGGTTGACAAACAGTTCAAGAAAGAAAAAGTGAAAGGAGTAAGCGCCAAGGTAATTACAGCTGCCATATTGGGTGGCGATTGCTATCCGGCAACGCCGATTGGTATTAACCTGCCAAACTCAAACTGGATTCGCAGGGATTACGGATCTAAATCTGTGACCATCGAAAATATTACCGACGCCTACGACAAAGCATCGCAGGGTAGTGGTTTTATGGAGGAATTTATATGGAGTGATGAAGAGATTGAACGTGCGAAAGAATATGGTTCGCTGACCAATAACCTGCATACTGATTTACACGAATGTCTGGGTCATGGCTCCGGAAAATTACTACCGGGTGTAAGTCCTGATGCCTTGAAAGCATACGGTTCGCCCATTGAAGAAGCACGTGCCGATTTATTCGGATTGTATTACATGGCTGATGATAAAATGGTAGAGCTGGGGTTATTACCGGATGAAGATGCATATAAAGCAGCGTATTATCAATATATTATGAATGGATTGATGACACAGCTTACCCGCATTCAGCCGGGCAAAAATATTGAGCAGGCACACATGCGTAATCGTCAACTGATCGCCGCCTGGGCATACGAAAAAGGAAAAGCAGACAAGGTAATTGAATTGAAGAAGCGGGATGGAAAAACTTTTGTTGTTGTAAATGATTACGCTAAATTACGTGATTTATTTGCTGAATTGCTTGCTGAAATACAACGCATCAAATCAACCGGAGACTTTGAAGCCGCAAAACAACTCATTGAAACTTATGCTGTGAATGTAAATCAGGAAATTCATACGGAAGTGCTGGCCAGATACAAGGCCTTAAATATTGCTCCTTATCGTGGTTTTGTCAATCCGGTTTATTCGCTGGTGAAAGATAATGCCGGAAATATCAGTGATGTAAAAATCAGCTACGATGAAAATTATGTACAGCAACATTTGAGATATTCTAAAGAATACTCAGTGCTGCCAAACTACAATTAATTGCATAACATCATCAGGTAAACCCTGATTGGTGTTGATTATTAAATCAGATTTCGGTGCTTTTTCGCTATCCGGAATCTGATTTTTTATGCGCAATAATACTTGTTCGCGACTGATGTTATCTCTTTTTGTAACACGTTGAATTCGAATGTCTTCTGAAGCTGTAACAAGTATAATTTTGTCTGTAAGCAAATTAAATCCACCTTCGAAGAGCACGGCGCTTTCCATAAAAATAAGACCTTCGCTATTGTAATTACGCTTCCAGTCAATAAAGTCCTGTTTGACAGCGGGATGAACTATGGTTGTTAGTTTTTGCAGTAATTCCGGGTTGCTAAAAACAAGGGTAGCCACTGCCGGACGGTTTAGTTTCCCATCAACATAAATGTTTTCACCGAATAATGATTTAATTTGCTGCACGAGTACGACATCTTCATCCTGCAACCTTCGTGCTTCCTTATCAGTGTCATACACCGGATAGCCATGTTGCCGTAAAAGCTTCGAAAGTGTTGACTTACCACTACCTATGCCGCCTGTTATACCGATTACCATTTCAATTGTTTATTACCAAATTAATAACATTAGAAATCATAAGTATTTGGATCCTTTCGTCAGATATCTTTAACAAGTAATTGTTCCAGATTTTCGTTTGAAGAAGACTTTGTTAATTCCAGATGTCTTTGCCAGAACTCATCCAGCTCGGGATTTTTATTTGACAGAAACAACTCTGAACCTTTGGTTTCAAGTTTATCCGTCAACATACTTACAGTTAGCTGATTAATGTCTAGTGCAGGTTGATAGGACTTGGTTCTCAAATCATCATCCAATATCTCTATAATAATACCGGTTTCCGACAATTCGGTTAAAAGTTGATTAACCAAACGTATGGGTAATTTATACACAGATGCAATTTCATCATTCTTCAATGGCGGCTTATTATTCTCAAACCGCTTTACAATAACATAACTCAAAAATAAAGAAAGAAATTTTTTGTATCGCATGCTAATGTTATTACTATCGCCCTCATATTCATAATTTTGTAAGTTCTGAGCAGCATAGGATATTTCTGCACCCAGCAAAACAATCAGGCAAGATATCTGTAACCACAATAATAACAAGGGAATGGCAGCAAAACTACCATACACCACATCATAACGAGCCAGATAAACCTGTCCCGAAATATACAGCGCCTGAAAAAACTGATATGCCGTACCGGCGATGACACCGGCGACCAGACCATTGCTGAATTTAACACGCGTATTCGGAATGACAATATAGATGACCGTAAATAAAATCCAGCTCATCAGATAAGGAGCGAACTTCATTCCGAATTTCAGCAGGGGAGATAAGATATTGAGAAATTGTAGCTGGGCAATCAGATTATTGAAATAGATACTCAATCCGCTGGTGAGTACCACCAAAATAGGGATCAAAAAAAGAGACGAGAAATAGGAAGTAAACTGTCGCAGAAAAGAACGGGATTTCTTTACCTCCCAGATGCTGTTAAATGCTTCTTCGGCTTGTTTGAAAAAATTCATAACCGAAGTCAGTAAAATAACAATACCTATACCAATGAACACACCTCCCTGAGCCGTTTCCAGATAACGTTCGACAAAATCCATGATGAAAGGAATAAGTTCTTTTTGTGCTATCAGGGCTTCTTCCAGCCATTGACGGATCACATAATCAACTCCAAAACCTTTGCCAACAGCAATAAACAGGGCAATCAGCGGCACGATGGCAAACATGATCGAGTAGGTGAGTGCCGAAGCCCTGACCACCAGCTTATCGCGTGAAAGTCCACGGAAAGCGATTACAACCACTTTCACCAGCTTGTATGGAATCCGTTTACCTCGCGATAATTCGTTTTCGGTAATACGCCAAACATCATGCGCGATGAAATGATAGACCTGTTTGAAAAAATCAGCTAATTTTGTCATGGCTTTATAGTTTTAATCGGTCCGATATAAATTAGGTGAAGAAAATCTTCTTTATTACAATACATTCAACACTTGTTCCTTGATTTGCTCCAGGTCATCTTTCATCAAAACGACAATTTTCTGCATCTCACTGTGATTGGATTTGGAGCCAAGTGTATTAATCTCGCGACCAATCTCTTGAGTAATAAAACCGAGTTTCTTTCCGGGAGCATGCTCTTTCTCCATGGTTTCTATAAAATAATCCAGATGTGTTTTCAGTCTTATTTTTTCTTCATTTACATCTAACTTTTCAATGTAGAAAATCAATTCCTGCTCCAACCTGTTCTTGTCGTAATCAAACTTCTCGGAGATATTTTGAAGATTTTCTTCTAATTTGGCCTTGATTTTTTCAACCCTTTCGGCTTCATAAGGTGCTATTTCGGCCAATAAATGACCGATATGTGCTATTTTACTTCTAAAAACCTGTTCCAATGATTTTCCTTCCTGTATTCTGAAGTTTTTTAATTGTTCAATTGCTTCCGCCATGATTTTCTTGACTTCAATCCACTCGTTTTCATCCAGCTCTGTGGTTTCTGTCTTCATAACCTCAGGCAGGCGCAATAAAATTTCGAACCAATTAACTGGCATTTTAATACCAGTATTGGTTGCAATGGCCTGTATCTGATTGTAATAAGCTTCTACAACCGATTGATTGATCTGTGTATTGGTTTCTTTTCCGGAATTTTCGATATACAGGGATAAATCAATTTTACCCCTTTCGAGACCTTGCGACAGGTCATTTCGAATTTCGATGTCTTTATCCCGGTACAGTCCCGCAAGGCGTGTGGAGATATCCAATTGTTTGCTGTTCAATGATTTTACTTCAACAACGATCTTTTTTCCATTGTATTCACCCGTTGCCTTACCAAAGCCGGTCATAGATTGTATCATAATAATGCTGGTTTTTTAATTCACACAAAATTAGGATTTTTTTAAAACATAACAACATATACGGTTAAGAAAACCTTATTTCTACCTTATTTCTCTTACAAAACAACCTTAGTAGAATCAAGTTGCATGATTAATTTACCTTATTACCTTATTTGTGATTGATTATAAAAATTTTGATAAATAAGGTAATAAGGTTGATTTTTGCTCATACATATTTTCTACTAAGGTTGTTTTGTAAGAGAAATAAGGTTGAAAATAAGGTTATGATTCGGAAATTGAATACAATAAAAACAATCAACATGAATATCACATTAAAATCCTAAATAATTGACACCAAACAACAAAGAAATATTTCAAAATAACAGAAAAAAGCTACTAATAATTTTAATTTTTCATTTCTATTTGTTAACTTTGCGGTTAAAATAAAAAAACCACATAAAAATACATTAAAAATGGGAAGTAAAAAGTTTTTGCTCTCTGAAAAAGAGATGCCAACACAATGGTATAACATCCTGGCAGAAATGCCCAATAAACCGATGCCTATTCTGCACCCGGGTACTAAACAACCTATGAAACCCGAAGAGTTATATCCGTTGTTCGCCAAAGGTCTGGTTGATCAGGAAACCAATATGAAAGATGCCTGGATTGACATTCCGGAGGAAGTGCAGGAAAAGTATAAAATATACAGACCTACACCATTGGTTCGTGCCACCAATCTCGAAAAAGCACTGGATACACCTGCCCACATCTATTTCAAAAACGAAAGTGTGAGTCCGGTTGGCTCTCATAAATTGAACTCAGCGCTGGCACAGGCCTATTACAATAAAATAGAAGGTGTAACCAATATCACTACCGAAACAGGTGCCGGTCAGTGGGGAACAGCCATGTCGCTTGCCTGCAAAATGTTCGGACTTGAACTAGCTGTTTACATGGTGAAAATCAGTTACGAACAAAAGCCTTATCGTCGTTCGTTGATGCAGACATGGGGGGCACAAGTAGTAGCTTCACCTTCTATGTCGACCAAAGCAGGTCGTAAAATCATCACAGAACATCCTAATTATCAGGGTAGTTTGGGCACAGCTATTTCAGAAGCAATTGAACTTGCAATGAACACACCAAACTGCAAGTACACGCTCGGAAGTGTATTAAATCATGTCTCATTGCATCAAACCATTATCGGTCTGGAAGCTGAAAAACAAATGGAAATGGCTGGTGAATATCCTGATGTAGTGATTGGTTGTTTTGGAGGAGGATCTAATTTCTCTGGTATTTCATTTCCATTTTTACGCCATAATATCAAAGGGAACAAGAAAACCCGATTTATTTCTGCAGAACCTTCCTCTTGTCCCAAACTGACCCGGGGTATTTTCCAGTACGATTTTGGCGACGAAGCCGGCTATACTCCGCTGATCCCGATGTACACGCTGGGACATGACTTTGCACCTGCACACATACATGCCGGAGGTTTACGTTATCATGGTGCGGGATCAATTGTAAGTCAGTTGCACAAAGATAATTTGATTGAGGCTTGTGATATTAAACAGCTTGATTCGTTTAAAGCGGGAGTATTGTTCGCACAAACCGAAGGTATCGTACCAGCTCCTGAATCGGCACATGCCATTGCTGCTGCCGTAAACGAAGCCCTGGCTGCTAAAGAGGCAGGAACTCCGAAGGTTATCTTGTTTAACCTATCCGGTCATGGCTTGGTGGATATGTCGGCTTATGATCAATATTTAGCAGGTGATTTGGTAAATTACTCATTATCAGATGAGGATATTGCTGCCAATGTAGGTAAACTGGAGCAAATCGTGTGATCTGTTAACTCCAGAATCATAATATGAAGAAGGGCAGGAGTTGATAATACTCCTGCTTTTTTTGTTATAAATGCGCATCGAATGCATATTTATTTACAAAAAGCAGGTGCACATTGCTGTACACCTGCTTTCCCAATTTATTATGTCTATAAGTTTTCGACAGAAAGGTATTGTTATACAATTTTCTTCATAGCAGTCATGGCTGCACGTAATTCGGCACCACATACTTCGATGGAGTGGTTGCGGATGGCCGCATTAACCTCTACCAGTTCGAAGTTATCAACATGATTACTTTTGCCTTCGTTAAAGTTTTTACCAATAAGGTTGGTGTCCACTTTTTTCATAAAATCGGCCAGCAAAGGTTTACAGGCATGATCAAACAAATAACAACCATATTCAGCCGTGTCAGAGATAACACGATTCATTTCGAATAATTTTTTGCGGGCAATTGTATTAGCAATCAGCGGCGTTTCGTGCAATGACTCATAATAAGCCGATTCCGGTTTGATTCCGGCGCTGGTCATTGTTTCGTAAGCCAACTCAACACCTGCCTTTACAAAAGCGACCATCAGCGTAGCATTGTCGAAGTATTCCTGTTCACTGATTTCAATATTGCCGGCAGGTGTTTTTTCGAAATCTGTTTCGCCGGTAGCTGCACGCCAGGCCAACAGATTCTTGTCGCCATTTGCCCAGTCTTCCATCATGATACGCGAAAACTCTCCGGAAAGAATGTCATCCATGTGTTTGGCAAACAATGGAGTCATAATAGTTTTCAACTCATCTGCCAGTTTATACGCTTCAATTTTGGCAGGGTTGGACAACCTGTCCATCATATTGGTAATACCTCCGATCTTGAGAGCTTCCGTTATAACTTCCCAACCATATTGAACCAGCTTAGAGGCATAGCCCTTATCGATTCCCTTTTCAATCATCTTATTGAAAGAAAGAATAGAACCGGTTTGTAACAATCCGCAAAGGATGGTTTGTTCTCCCATCAGGTCGGATTTAACTTCTGCAACAAATGAAGACAGTAATACACCTGCACGATGTCCTCCCGTACCAACACAGTATGCTTTAGCAATTTCCAGTCCGTCGCCGTTCGGATCGTTGTCACGGTGAACCGCGATCAAAGTCGGAACGCCAAATCCACGCAGGTATTCAGCGCGGACTTCGGTAGCAGGCGATTTGGGTGCAATCATGACAACAGTAATGTCTTTTCTGATTTGCATACCTTCTTCCACGATATTAAAACCATGTGAGTAAGACAAGCAAGCTCCTTTCTTCATCAGGGGGATAATTTTTTCAATTACACCGGTATGTTGTTTATCAGGAGCCAGGTTTGATACCAAATCAGCAGCAGGAATCATTTCCTCGAAGGTACCTACTTCAAATCCGTTTTCTGTAGCTCTTTTCCATGAATCACGTTTTTGTTCAATAGCTTCCTTACGTAAAGCGTATGCAACATTTAAACCGCTGTCGCGCATATTCTGGCCTTGTGCTAAACCTTGTGCACCGCAACCAATAATAACGATTCGTTTACCCAGTAGTTTATTTACACCATCAGCGAACTCGCTGCTTTCCATAAAATCACATTTTCCCAGTTCCTGAACTTTCAGGCGATGCGGTAGTGAATTGAAATAATTTGCCATTTTTGTTTTGTTAAAATAAATTTTGTGTAAAATTATTGTATTTTTCTCGATTGATAATCAATCGCTTTTGTTTTTACGCGTTTACTGTTCAAACTTTTTCAGCGTTTCAAGCATGTCACTCAATCGCTCTACCTTATGTTTTGTAATGGCGACACGACCGGAACGGATGAATTGCAATACGCCTACCGTTGCGCTTAACTCGTCAAATAATTGCTGAGTTTCAGCATAATGACCAGATTTCTGGAAAACAACGAAGGTTTCATTCATTTCGAGGATGCTGATGTTGTAATGACGAACCAGTTTTTCGATAGACCCTAATCCCAGTAACTTATCTGTAGCAACTTTGTAAAGTGCAATTTCCTGGTGCACAAGGTCTTCATCCGTATTATAATAAGACTTCAGGATATCAACTCTCTTGTCGATTTGTTTGACCACTTTTTCTACCGTACTTTCATTGGTGAAAACTGTGATGGTAAACTTATGGATACCTTTCAATGCCGAAGGAGAGACCGACAGGGTTTCTATGTTAATTGCCCTGCGGGTGAAAATAATCGTAATCTGGTTCAGTAAACCAACGGTATTTTCGGAAAAGATGGTGATTGTATATAATTTATTTTCCATGTTGATAAGCTTTTAATGCATTTACATTGAATTATTCTCCCAGCAGGATGTTAGTAACACTCGCGCCTGCGGGCATCATGGGGTAAACCATTCCTTTTTTCTCTACATTAACTACTAGCAGATAGGGTTTATCGTCTTTCAGCATATCTGCAATGGCTGCATCCAGATCTTCTCTTTTCAGTACCTCGGTGCCATCAATACGATAGGCTCTGGCAATAGCAACAAAATCAGGGTTTTGCATTTCAGTGAATGAATATCTTTCATCAAAGAACATTTCTTGCCACTGACGAACCATCCCTAAGAAATGATTGTTCAGAATGATCATTTTCACACCGATTTGCTCCTGCATGATGGTTCCGAGTTCTTGAATGGTCATCTGGAAACCACCGTCGCCGCTGAACATGCAAACCGTACGTTCTGGAGCGCCGATTTTAGCTCCCATCGCTGCCGGAATACCGAATCCCATGGTTCCGAGACCACCGGAGGTAACCAAACTACGAGTCTGCGAGTACTTCGAGTAACGGGCTGCCATCATTTGATTCTGACCTACGTCGGTTACTATTACAGCTTTGTGTTGTGTAGCTTCTGATATTTTACGTATAACTTCCCCCATGGTCAGTTCGCCGGATTCGGGATAAAGTTCTTTCCGGATTACTTTATCGAACTCCTGATCATCATACACCTTGAATGAATCAATCCATTCGGTACGCTTGGCCGGTTTCAGCAATTCAGTGATGGCAGGCAGGGTATCTTTAGCACTCCCTAAAACCGGTGCGTCTGCTTTTACATTCTTGTTTATTTCAGCTAAATCAATATCTAAATGAACTATTTTCGCCTGTTTGGCGTATGTGTTCAAATCGCCGGTTACACGGTCATCAAAACGCATTCCAATGGCAATCAACACATCACACTCATTTGTTTTCATGTTAGGAGCTACATTTCCGTGCATCCCCAGAAAACCTTTATTCAGGCGAAAATCAGTAGGCATAGCCGATGCTCCAAGCAGCGTCCATGCAGCCGGAATATCAGCTTTCTCCAGAAAAACTTTCAGTTCGGCTTCTGCTCCGGATAATACAACACCCTGCCCAACGAGTGCATAAGGCTTTTTAGCGCCATTGATTATTTCAGCAGCCAATGCCACCTGATCTCTATTGACTTCAGGAATAGGAATGTAACTGCGGATATACGTGCATGGTTTATAATCAAATTCGGCTTCCTGAACCTGTGCATTTTTAGTAATGTCGAGTACAACAGGGCCTGGGCGACCGCTTTTGGCAATGTAAAAAGCACGGGCTACAGCCCAGGCAATGTCTTCCGCCCTACGAACCTGATATGCCCATTTGGTAACCGGTTGTGTGATTCCAACTACATCAATTTCCTGAAAAGCATCAGGCCCCAACAAAGGAGCTACAACCTGACCGGTAATAACAACGAGCGGAGTACTGTCGAGCATAGCATCGCTTATACCGGTAACTGTGTTGGTAGCAGCCGGACCTGAAGTTACCAGGCATACACCCGTTTTCCCGGATACACGCGCATAACCCTGAGCTGCATGCGCAGCTCCCTGCTCGTGACGGGTTAATATGTGATTCAGCCGGGTACGGTAATCATACAAAGCATCGAATGCCGGCATTATGGCGCCACCCGGATATCCGAAGATGGTATCTACGCCTTCTTTTATCATTGATTCAATCAGGATTTGAGACCCTGACATTTTTTTGTGTTCCATATCTTGATTTTATATGTTTGTATTTTTTGTGTTTGTATTTTTTGTGTTTGTATTTTTTGTGTTTGTAGAGACAGAGCATGCTCTGTCTCTACGATAATAATAAATAACAATTCCTACAATTTACAATGATATTTAAATCATCCTCACGGCCCCTTTGTCTGCCGAGCTTACCATCGAAGCATAGGCTTTCAGGGCCTTACTGACGACTCGGTTACGGTCTTTTGGTGTGAAGGCATCAGCTCCGCGCGCCAATTCTTTCTCGCGACGGGCAGCCAGTTCTTCATCGCTCAATCGTACATTGATGGTTCTGTTCGGAATGTCAATGTCAATAATATCTCCATCTTCAATTAATCCGATATTTCCACCTGATGCAGCTTCCGGAGAAATATGTCCGATCGATAATCCTGATGTCCCGCCGGAAAAACGCCCGTCAGTAATCAATGCGCATTCTTTCCCTAATTTTTTTGATTTAATATACGAAGTAGGGTAAAGCATTTCCTGCATACCCGGTCCACCTTTAGGTCCTTCGTGTGTTATAACCACCACATCACCTGCAACTACCTTTCCGCTCAAGATACCGTAACAAGCAGTATCCTGTGAAGTAAATACCTTGGCCGGTCCACTGAATTTCCAGATGCTTTCATCTACACCGGCAGTTTTGATTACACATCCGTCGATTGCAATATTTCCTTTCAGAATACCCAAACCGCCATCAACGGTATAAGCATGTGCCATATCGCGAATGCAACCATTGGAACGATCAATGTCTAATTCTTTATATTGTGAGTTTTGCGAACCCATAACCAGATTGAAACGGTTGGCAGGGGCGCTTTTGTAAATGCGTACAGCTTCGGGATTAGGATTTGCACCGGTAATGCTGTACTGTTCAATAGCCTGCTGCAAAGTCAAACCATCGGCACGGTAAACATTCGTTTTTAATAAGCCACCTTTGGATAACTCTCCCAGAATACCCAGGATACCACCGGCGCGGTTTACATCCTGAATGTGATATTTTTCTGTATTGGGAGCTACTTTACACAAACAAGGCGTGTTTTTTGAAAGTGCGTCGATATCATCCATGGTAAAATCAACTTCGGCTTCATGTGCAATAGCCAGCGTATGCAGGATCGTATTGGTGGAACCGCCCATCGCAATGTCGAGTACCATGGCATTCATGAACGCATCACGAGTAGCAATAGTACGCGGAAGTACAGTGTCATCACCGTCTCTGTAATATTTATAAGCATTTTCTACAATGAGTTTGGCTGCATCCTCGAACAAACGGGCACGATTGGCATGAGTAGCAACAATGGTTCCGTTGCCGGGCAGTGCCAAACCAAGAACTTCGTTCAGACAGTTCATTGAGTTCGCAGTAAACATACCGGAACAGGAACCGCAGGTAGGGCAGGCAGCGCTTTCCACCCTGGTAACCTGTTCGTCCGTAACTTCATCGTCGGCAGCCATTACCATCGCATCTATTAAATCGAGGTGTTTACCGTCCAGTTCGCCGGCTTCCATCGGTCCGCCCGAAACAAATACAGTCGGGATATTCAGTCGCATGGCAGCCATCAGCATACCCGGCGTGATTTTGTCGCAGTTGGAAATGCAGATCATCGCATCAGCTTTATGGGCATTCACCATATATTCAACGCTGTCGGCAATCAGGTCACGGGAAGGAAGCGAATACAACATACCGTCGTGACCCATGGCGATTCCGTCATCGATGGCAATAGTGTTGAATTCAGCCGCGAAACAGCCGAGTTTTTCTATTTCGGTTTTTACTTTCTGACCGATATCATGCAAGTGAGCGTGCCCCGGAACAAACTGGGTAAATGAATTTACAACGGCGATGATAGGTTTACCAAATTGTTGTTCAGTAACACCATTAGCTCTCCACAAAGCCCTGGCTCCGGCCATTTTTCTTCCGCCGGTACTGGTCTGACTGCGCAAAATATTCTTCATATCCTGTTTTTTAATTTTTTGTTATAAATCAATCAAATTGCCTGAGATATAAAAGAAAAAACCTCTCTCATTGTTGGTGAGAAAGGCTTCTTGTGCATTTATATCTGTAATATTTATCACATAACCGTCCTCACCCTTGATGATTGACCAAAAGTACCACGACGATTAAAGCGACAATATTAAATAGACGAACTGACATGTTTTATGATTAAATATCGGTTGCAAAGATAAACAGATAATTTTAAAAATCAAATATTTTTTTGAAAAAAGTACATTTTAGTGGTAATTTGTAAGTTTTTCGTATGTTTAGTTGTTAAAAAATAAGGCTGAAGTACGATTGTCCGGAATGTATTTAACCCAATTTATCAGCTTTAACAATAAAAAGAAGCTTTCATGGATAATATCACCAAAAAAATATTATTTTTGCCTGCTGTATTCTTTAGAAATAATGACAAAAAAAACATACAAATATCTTCAGAAAATCGATTCGCCAGATGATCTGAAAACTATTCCGAAAGAAGAACTACCGGAAGTTTGTGACGAATTGAGGCAATTTATTATTGATGAGGTTTCAAAAAATCCGGGTCATCTCGGCTCAAATTTAGGTAGTGTCGAACTAACAGTTGCCCTGCATTATGTGTTTAATACGCCTTACGATCGCATCGTGTGGGATGTGGGGCATCAGGCTTACGGTCATAAAATCATTACCGGTCGCCGCGACAGGTTTCATACAAATCGTAAGTTAGGTGGCATTTGTGGTTTCCCGAGTATATTCGAAAGCGAATACGATGCCTTTGGTGTCGGTCACGCCTCTACTTCTATATCAGCTGCTTTGGGCATGTCGGTAGCTTCTTTATTGAAAAAAGAGCAAAACCGGCGGGTGGTTGCCGTGATTGGCGATGGTTCCATGACCGGGGGACTGGCTTTTGAAGGACTGAATAATACTTCTATGGACAAAAATGACCTGCTGATTGTGTTGAATGACAATCAGATGGCCATTGATCCGGTACACGGAGGAATTACCCAGTATCTGGTGGATATGACCACCTCAGCTACCTATAATAAGTTGCGTTTTTTCATTTACCGTGCCTTCAGAAAACTCGGTTTAATCAGTGAAGATGGGAAAAAACGACTGCTGACGATCGGTAATAGCCTGAAAGCTACGTTGACCCGCCAGGGAGGAAATATTTTCGAAGGGCTGAATATCCGTTATTTTGGTCCGATCGACGGTCATGATGTGAAAAACATGGTAAAAGTCCTTAACGAAATTAAGGATTTTAAAGGCCCCAAAGTCCTCCATTGTATAACAAAAAAAGGGAAAGGCTACGAACCGGCTGAAAATGATGCGGTAAAGTGGCATGCTCCGGGATACTTTGATGCTTCAACCGGTGAGAAGAAAGCCGGAAGTTTAACTCCTGCACCTCCGTTGTTTCAGGATGTTTTCGGTGAAACTTTACTGGAACTGGCAAAGCAGAATGAAAAGATAGTGGCAATTACACCGGCCATGCCTTCGGGATGTTCCATGATAATCATGCAGAAAGTTATTCCTGAGCGGGTTTATGATGTGGGCATTGCCGAGGGACATTCGGTTACGTTTTCTGCCGGACTGGCAAAGGAAGGCATGATCCCGTTCTGTAATGTATATTCTTCATTTATGCAAAGGGCTTATGATAATGTTATACATGATGTTGCGCTGCAAAAGTTACCGGTAGTTTTATGTCTCGACCGGGCGGGTATCGTGGGTGCAGACGGGGCAACACATCATGGTGCATTTGACTTGGCTTATATGCGTTGCATTCCGAATATTGTTATCGCTGCTCCCCGGAACGAGCATGAACTCAGGAATATAATGTACACGGCTCAGCTGAAAAATGAAAGTCCCTTTGTAATTCGCTATCCGAGAGGAAAGGGTTCGTTGATTGACTGGCGCAATGAAATGAAAGAAGTTGAAATTGGTAAAGGTGCTTGTTTAAAACCAGGAAATGATACGGCGGTACTGACTATTGGAACAATGGCAATTCCGGCGGCCCAAGCCATTCAACAAGTCGAAAATGGAAGCAATTTATCAATTGCGCACTATGATATGCGTTTTCTGAAACCGCTTGACGAAGCGTTGTTGCATGAAATCGGCAGAAAGTATAAACAAATTATAACCATTGAAGATGGTGTTATCAATGGCGGGTTTGGTTCGGCCGTACTTGAATTTATGGCAGATCATGGATATGCTGTTCAGATAAAAAGACTGGGAATTCCCGATACTTTTGTTGAACATGGTTCACCGGAGGAATTGTATGCAATGCTGGGGCTGGATGCCACAGGTATCGTGCGGACAATGGAACAGATTTTCGAACTAAAAAAAGCCGAGAGATTTACCATTTAACCATTTATGATTTACGATTTTAAGGCTCAGGCTCAAACAAATTGTAAATAGTAAATCGCTAAATTGTAAATTAATTGTTTTCTATTACAATTATAAAAACAAGACAATGAGAATTATTATTGCCGGAGCCGGTGAAGTCGGCACTCACTTGGCAAAACTGCTCGCAAAAGAGCATATCAACATCACCCTGATGGATCAAGATCCTTCCAAACTAAAAGATCTAGATGCCAATTACGACATGATGACGAGGGAAGGAAGTCCGACTTCCATTCAGGATTTACAGGATATCGGCGTGAAAGATGTTGATCTTTTCATTGCCGTAACCCCGTATGAAAGCGTGAATATCACTTCCTGTATGATTGCAACGAACTTAGGTGCTATAAAAACCCTGGCCAGAATTGATAATTATGAATATCTGATGCCTAAAAACAAGGAGTTCTTCCAAAAACTGGGTGTAGATTATCTGATTTATCCGGAAAGACTGGCATCGAAAGAAATTGTGGCAGCGCTGGAAACTACCTGGTTAAGACAGAATCTGAGTTTCTGCAACGGTGAACTTATTCTGCTGGGTATCAAGGTACGTGATAATGCCGTGATCATCAATAAAAAATTCATGAGCGGTTTCTTCGATCACCGTAAATACCGGATTGTCGCCATCAAACGCAATAATGTTACCATCATTCCCGGTGGCGCTGATGAGATACAGGCCAATGATATCGTATATTTCATTACCCGCCCTGAAAATGTGCCTTTTGTAAAGGAGCAGGCCGGCAAAGTCGACTATAAAATTAACAGCGCTATGATTATGGGTGGAAGCCGTATCGCGCAGAAAACCGCACAAGCTCTGCCACCTCATATCAGCGTAAAAATATTAGAAAAAGACCGGGAGAAAAGTTATCTGCTTGCCGAAAAATGTCAACGTGCTCTAATTATAAATGGAGATGCCCGGGATTTAGACTTGTTAAAAGAAGAAGGTATTCAGGATATTGATGCATTTATTGCGGTAACATCAAATTCTGAAGCCAATATCCTGGCTTGTCTGGCCGCCAAACGACTCGGAGTAAAGAAAACAGTTGCTGAAGTTGAGAACATCGATTACATCATGTTAGCAGAAAGTATGGATATCGGAACGGTAATCAATAAGAAAATGATTGCTGCCGGATATATATATCAGCTTACTCTGGATGCCGATGTGCTTGATGTAAGGACTTTAACATCAGCCGATGCAGAGGTAGTGGAGTTTGTTGCTAAAAAAAGTTCGAAGATAACCAAATCGAAAATAAAGGATTTAAAACTGCCGGCCAATGTCAATATCGGGGGTTATGTCCGAAATGGAGAAGGGTTTATTGTTGCCGGAGATTCAATCATTGAACCAGGCGATCATGTGATCTGTTTTTGTGTGTCTTCAGCTATCCGAAAAATTGAAAATTATTTTAATTGATGTTTCGC
>JACDJB010000771.1_pt1 | contig 29471 bp, 36 predicted proteins | sample 7454121 | NCBI WGS metagenome assembly JACDJB01 (sample SAMN14253290, study PRJNA609438) | sludge metagenome | isolation source: sludge after 25d culture with pyrite | collected 2018-12-20
AAGATGTCCTTTTATTCCTTTAACCTCTTTACTCCCATACCTATCATCGATAAAACCAATGATCCCTAATACAATTGTTACAAAGCAATAGTACAACCAATAGGTAATTAGCCCAATATATTGAATGATTGGATATAAAGATAAAAATAAAATAGGGATTAATATCCCTGATCCAATCGGAATCTTACTTCCCCTATAATTCGTTTCTAAATGGTTAACCTGGTAAGCAATCCTTTGCAGCATTAATAAGATCAATATAGAGAAGCAGAAAGTATATAAAATGATTTGCATTGGTATTAGTTTGTTCTCCTTTACCATTTTACCCAAAAGGTTCGTAAAATGTGCCACATTTCCCTACCTCTGTGATAAAAACCACGCCAGGTCCGTCCAAGCTCTCGATGGCGAAACGGTAATTCAACCTCTGAGATTGTATATCCTGCACGTAAAACATCTAAAGTAAGGGCAACTTCAAACCCAAATCCAACATTATACTCCTTTATCTTATAAGTTAATTCCTTTCGTAAGCACCTCTGTCCTGATAATGGCTCACTTAGCTCCTTGCCAGTTAAACGTTTGATGCCGATCTTTGCAAATTGTTTTACAATACCAAACCCACCAGTTTTGTTACTTTGCAGAAATCTTGCAATAACCATATCCGCATTACCCTTAGCTATAGGTTCGATTAACCTCTCTGCCCAGGAGGCAGTGTCACCAAGATCAGCATCTAAGAACAGCAAATAATCTCCTACGCATTTTTTTACACCAGTAGCTATCGCCTGTCCTTTACCATAATTTTTGTTATGCTTAACCATCTTAACACCTACAGGTAGAGCAATTTGAGCAGTTTGATCTGTACTGCCGTCGTCAACGACTATTATCTCATGCCAAAAACGGTGTTTACTGAGAGTTTCTAACGTTATTGGTAAATAATATTGTTCATTATAAGCTGGAATAATAATCGAGACTAACAAGTATATCGCTCCTGGATTTATTCTTTATTAAAGAATGGTATGTATGCCCTTCACATCCGTAATAAGATGTCCTACTTTGATCCGAGTAAGGATAGTGCTTGCCATGCCTTCTCTACCCTTTTCTAAAAAATCTAGCATATGACTATGTGAGCCAACTAAGATTATTCTTTCTACACCGTGTTCATAAGCTAATAAGATAGCAACATCCTCACTCGTACCTATAAAAGGTAACAACTGAAAATCTAGATTCATTTTACGTAACCTAGGTAAACCAGGGGTTTTTCCCGAAGGGTAGGAGTGAATGATACGATCAGGAATCACTATTAATGATTGATCAGATACACTGTCCATATCGCCAATTACAATTTGAGGACGAAAGCCATGCTTAAGTATAATGTCCGCTCCTCCATCAACACCGATTAGTACAGGTTTTACTTTTTTAATGTAGGGAGTAATAGCAGTAAAATCCTCAAACGCATCTGGACCTCTAGTCACAATAATCACTATCCTATTATGTAAATCTGTTTTTAAGTGAAGTATTGGAAAAGGATCAATAAATGCATGACGTTCTTGAATCGCATAGTCTAATGTATTGGTAAGAAAGTTAGAAAATAATTGATTGTAATTTTTAATAGCTGATTGCAAATTTTGCTTAGTATACTCTAAAGTAATTGGCATTATTTTAGCGGATTGATTTATTTCCGGAATCACCAAGCTTCCATATCGTGGTGAAATCTCCACTTCCATACCATCTTCAATATCAACAAATATGGAGTGATTTGAAATTACATCAAATAACATTATTCCTGCAGTTAATATAAGTTCAGCGCCTTTGGAAGGAACTGCACTTGTAATACTCCGACTAAAATTGATAACTGCTAGAGGTTTTTTCCTAATTAAATCTTTTGCAGCAACACCATCTAATTGTCTATGCTGTAAAACTGCTATTTGATTCTTTACAAGTCTTTTTACCAGCTCTTTTGTTTTTTCATCTACAACAACTTCTCCTGTAATGCCCCTCTTTCTCCTATAAATGTTTATCACCTTCAACTGTTATTCCTTATTATTGGCTTAGTTTATCCAATAATGGATGCATTAAAGCATAGCGTTTTGAGGTAAAACAAAAAACGCTACCTAAGGGGTAACGTTGTTAGCATAAGAAAGTTATTGTATCTACATAATCCCTACTTTATCTTCAATTCGTAATTTGTCAGCCACCATTGCAATAAATTCAGAATTTGTTGGCTTTGCTTTGGTATTGCTAACGGTATAACCAAATAGTTTTGTTATAGAATCCATATTACCTCGTGACCAAGCAACCTCAATTGAGTGACGAATGGCTCGTTCGACTCTGCTCGGTGTAGTTTTAAACTTAACAGCAATTTGTGGATATAAAACTTTTGTAATCGAGCCAAGAATTTCAATATTGTTATACACCATTGTAATTGCTTCTCTTAAATATAGATATCCCTTAATATGTGCGGGTACCCCAATTTCATGAATAATATTCGTAATTTTCGCGTCCAGTGTATGATTTCGAGTAAGCTGTGATTTTGGTTCCTCTTTGACAGATGAGATAAACGAAGAACGAGTTGGTAATTCTGACTTATACCCTGCAATTTCGCGAATTCGAGATCCTAAAACCTCAATATCGAACGGCTTTAGCATAAAATAGGACACGCCTAATTCTACTGCTCTCTTTGTCGTTTCCTCCTGACCAAATGCCGTCAACATAATAATCTTAGGTAAAGGGATATTTCCTAAACGATGAATCTCTTCTAAAACTGCTAAACCATCTTGATGCGGCATGATGATATCTAGTATTAAAACATCTGGCTGGCTAGTCTCCAACTTAGTAATAGCCTCACTCCCATTTTGGGCAATAGCAACTACTTCCATGTCAGATTGTTTGCTTATGTAATCTTCTAATAATCGTAACAATTCCCGATTATCGTCAGCAAACATCACTTTAATCATTTTAAATTCCTCCTTTTAGTTGAATTGTAAGTATCTCCCATGTAAATTTTTATAAAAAAATGTTATGAGAGAGAATTTCGACAAACTTGAAAAACTTCCTGCTTACAACTTTAAAAAGATTTACTTTTTAAAAAATTTTTAAGCTATTCGATAAGGTTAGTAAAAAATCGCTATAATATTATATAAATAAAAGAAAAAAACGCCTATATGGCATTTTATTAAGATTTACCTATTATACAGTAAAAAAGTGACCCTCGATAACCGAGAGTCACGCTGCAATATCGTTGCTATTATTGGATTCTTCAAGCTTAATACCAGCATCTTCAATCATCCATTCAATGAATAATCCATACCCTTGAGTCGGATCATTTACAAAAACATGTGTTACCGCTCCAATCAGCTTACCATTTTGAATAATTGGACTACCGCTCATTCCCTGAACAATTCCTCCTGTTTTCTGAAGGAGTTTAGGGTCCGTAATTTTTATAATCATTCCTTTTGTTGAGGGATATCTTTGTTTGATCACGTTTACGATTTCTACAGAAAAGCGCTCAATTTGATTTCCTTCTATAACAGTTAATATTTCAGCAGGTCCTTCCTTTACCTCTTCAATTAAGGCAATTGGCAGCGGCTCTTTAAATAGAGGGTGGCGAATTTGTTTATCTAATTTACCGAAAATTCCAAATGGTGTGTTCTTTTCGATACTACCTAAGGCTTTTCTTTCATCTGGGAATATTGCACGAATCGAACCCGGTTTCCCTTCTTTTCCCCGATCAATTGATGTAACCTTTGATGGTACGATCGTACCTTTCCCTACAATAATCGGCTTCTGTGTATCTAAATCCGAAATAACATGACCTAAAGCTCCATAATTCTTAGTTTCCGGATCGTAAAAAGTCATCGTACCAACTCCTGCAGCTGAATCACGAACATACAAACCTAATTTAAATTGTTTGTCCTCACGATCTTTAACAGGTTTAATAATTACATTTATTTTTTCTTTACCTCTTAATATTTGTAGCTCAAGAGGTCTTTCTTTTTCTCCTGCTTGATTTACAAGCTCACCAAGTTCTGTTGCCTCTGAAACATCTTGTCCATTAATTTTCATAATCATATCACCAACCTGGATATCGGCATCTTCAGCAGGTGAAATATGGTGATTTTGCAGATCAATCACTTGTTTATGACCTACAACTAATATTCCTGCAGCTTGTAGCTTAACTCCTATGGATTGCCCTCCAGGATAAAGTCGTACTTCAGGAAGTACTTTTACATTAACTGTCTTAATTGGGATATGACCTATTTTTATCCGTAATTTAGTCTCTCCAGTTATGTTTGGTGTTATTTTCGATCCTTTTAAAGATAGAATATCGGAACTCTCTATAGGTGCAAAGGCTAAAGCAGGTAAAGACAATTCTTTATCACTACCTAGAAAAATGCGAATATTATTCGGAATTGAGGAAATTTCTTGAAACGGGGTGGAATATACAATAATCATTGTAATGCATATCCCAATAACACTGACCAATTGCCTCAAGTTCTGTCTCTGCAACATGTATCACGCTCCTGTCCCCTTCCTACACCTCCAATAATGCTGTATATATAATCTGTCCGTGGAAGGAGCGCTTTATAACTATAATTTGATGGCAGTTAATTTCCCATTTTTATTTGCTTACCAAGCCTACGCATTTCTGCAGCATGCAATTTTGCAGATGATGAAACTTGACTTCCTCCAATCATACGTGCCAATTCAAACACTCGCTCATCTTCATTTAGCTTTATTACTTTAGTCTTTGTTCGATTACCGATTACGGTTTTCTCGATTAACAAATGACTATCAGCAAGACTGGCTACCTGAGGGTGATGCGTTATTGCAAGCAGCTGTCGATCTGTTGAGATACGGAGTAACTTTTCTCCAATAGCATGGGTGATCCTACCACTAACACCAGTATCCACCTCATCAAAAACAAGTGTATCTACGTCATCAATTCTTGCTAGCACCGTACGTAAAGCTAAGGCTAATCTTGACAATTCACCACCTGAGGCAACTTTAGATAAAGGCTTTAATGGCTCTCCTGGATTTGTAGTAATCAAAAATTCCACTTCATTCATCCCGTACTCTCCACCAGCTATATCAAATGAACCTTCAGCCATCTCATTGGATAAATCGGTAATCTGTATATCAAATTGTGCATTTTCCATATGTAAATCATCGAGTTCACCTTTAACTGCTGCAATAAAAAATTCTGCGGCTTCTCTTCTTAGCTCTGTTATATTCTTTGCCTTAAAAATTAACTCTGACCTTAGTTTAATTAATCTCGAGGAGAGTTCGGCTTGAGCAGTTTCCCTATTTTCAAGCTGTTCAAACTCGCCTTTAATGGAATCTTTATACACAAGAATCTCTTCAATTGATTCGCCATATTTTCGCTTAAGACTGTTAATTATATGCAAACGCTCCTCGATCTCATTTAATGTGTTTGCATCAAACTCATTTTTATCAGAATAACTACCTAATTCACGAGTTATTTCATCAAGTATATAAAAGCTCTCTTCAATTTGTTGAAATGTATTCTGAAGTTCTGGATCTAAATGTAGAACATCCTCTAGATGTGACATTGTAACACCGAGCCAATCTAAAGCTCTATGTTCATCTGCAAGTGCTGAATAAGCGCCTATGACACTGTTGTTTATTTTTTCAGAATGAACAAGCTTATTCTTTTCTTCTAATAACTGCACATCTTCTCCATTATTGAGTTCAGATTGTTCGATCTCGTTAATTTGATACCGAAGTAGGTCGAGTCTTTGTGCAAGTTCTTTTTCATTACGATTCAGCTGGTCAAATTCCTTTCTTGCCTTCATAAAATTACGATACATTTGTTTGTATTCTATAAGTGGCTCTTGCAAGCGATTAGCTGCAAAAGCATCTAACCAGAATAAATGGCGATGTGATTGCAATAACTGGTGGTGATCATGCTGACTATGAAAGTTAACTAGGGCTTCACCTATATTTTTAAGCATCGACAATGTGACCAATTGACCGTTGATACGACTTATACTTTTTCCTTGAAGGGTTATGTCTCTACGAATCACAATCGTCTCATCATCACATTTAATACCGATCTCATTCAAGCGCTGTGATACATTTGTATTGTTCTTGAATGAGAACAAACCTTCAATTTCTGCTTTATTTTGACCGTGACGAATAAAATCAGTAGAGCCTCTTTCACCTAATAATAAACCGAGAGCATCGAGGAGGATTGATTTACCAGCTCCGGTTTCTCCAGTTAATACATTAAGGCCCTCATGAAATTCTATTTGTAATTCCTCAATGATAGCAAAGTTTAGTATCCTTAATTGTAAAATCATAAAACCTCACCCCAAATGCAGGATTTCTTTAAATCGATTAACGATATCTTTTGTAATATTTTTATTTCGAATAATGATTAGAATCGTGTCATCCCCACAAATAGTGCCCATTATGTCATCCCATTGCAATCCATCTATTAATGCCCCAATAGCATTAGCATTTCCAGGTAAAGTTTTCATTACAATAAAATTCTCACTGTAATCTAGAGATTTAAATCCCTCTGCCATAAAACGTCGTAATTTATTGACAGGATTAAAATATTGTTCCTGAGGTAAGGAATACTTGTAGTTACCACTCGCAGTTGGGACTTTAATTAGTTGCAATTCTTTTATATCTCTCGATACTGTTGCTTGAGTTACATTAAATCCACGTTCCTTTAATAAATCCACTAATTCATCTTGGGTTTCTACCTCATAAGCTGCAATTAACTCTTTTATTTTCAATTGTCGAGAAGTTTTTTTCAAGAAATTACCCCCTTTACAGGATGTATTTATTTATTTTCTACATAATTAAAAAAGTGATAAGAACTCCTAAAATAAAAAAGAAAATATAAGTGGAAAATTGTTTTTTTCTTGGTAATAAATACGAATCATAGTTAAATGTAAATAAAGTAACTTTTTGTAATTCCTTATCTATGTACAGAATTCCATCCCAAGGAGCTAACAAATAAATTGGGAATAGATTGTCCCGAATAGAGGAGTTCGTATTTTCCATTGGTTTTTTTGCATTCCCTACTCTTACAGCATAGGTGAAACCATCCTTTCGTGCAATAGCATCAATATAATACCTCGCTTCTAATTCTTCATCATCAGCTTTTGATATTCGAATTGGAACTCTAATTTTACGTTGAATTGTTGAATAACCATACTTAGCTAGCAATTGTACGAGTTCATCATTTGTATTAATAATTTCTTTTGGTAATGTACCAATAAAACGATTATAAATAGATCTTAAGATCCATATAGTTCCCAATATGATCAAAAGCCAAATTACTAGGTTATCCTGTTCCTGAAGCATGAATAACCACCTCTTTATACAATAGTAACTACATATTTATTCTGTATTAATAATTGAACTCCTTTATTTTCTCATAAAAAAGGCTATTCTCCAGACAAGTGGAAAATAGCAAGTAAGTAATTCGGAAATAATCTATTGTTTCTCTTTTTCAAAATATAAATGCGTCTCTTCAACAAATTTCTTTATATCCAGTAGATCAATATCTTGAGGTTGTCCTTTATATTGCAAATATAGTAAAAACTCAATATTCCCTTCTCCCCCCTGGATCGGAGAAAAGGTTAAGCCTTGTGGGATATAATTAAGTTCTTTTGCCCTCTCAATCGTTTGCTCTAGAACCTGAACATGAATTTTGGGATCACGAATCACGCCATTTTTACCTACTTGCTCTTTCCCAGCTTCAAATTGCGGTTTTACAAGAGCGATAACTTCGCTGCCTTCTCTTAAAAAGTTGCATAGATTAGGAAGTATCAACTTTAATGAAATAAAGGAGACATCAATTGATGCAAAATCCGGCAACGGACCTTGTAAATTTTCGGGATTTAAATAACGAAAATTCGTGCGTTCCATTACTACTACACGTGGGTCGTTACGTAATGACCAAGCGAGTTGGCCGTAACCGACATCAATGGCATAAACCTTTGATGCTCCATGTTGCAAGGCGCAATCAGTAAAACCGCCAGTCGAAGCACCAATGTCGATCATAATACGGTCATTCAAGTTAATGTTAAAAGCATTGATCGCCTTTAATAGTTTTAGTCCACCTCTACTAACAAACGGATGAACCTCACCTTTAATGCGGATATTTGCACTTTCATCCACTTTTGTACCCGGTTTATCTACTCTTTCTTCATCTATATAGACAATTCCAGACATTATTGCTGCTTTTGCTTTTTCACGACTTGAGAAAAAATTACGATTTACAAGGAGTTGGTCTATTCGTTCTTTTCCCATTTATGCACGAACCTTTTTGGCTGGAAGCATTTTTTTAATATTAATGATTACATTTTCAACAGTTAATCCAATTTCATTCAGTAACTCATTCACACTGCCATGTTCGATAAAACGATCTGGGATACCCATGATCTTTACTTTAATATTCGTTTCTCCTAACGCTTCGAAGTGTTCAAGTAGAGCACTTCCAAATCCACCGAGGATACTTCCTTCCTCTAGCGAAATAATCGGTAGTTTTTCTTTGGCTAGCTGGGGTAAAATGTTTAAATCTAAAGGTTTTATAAAGCGAGCATTAATAACACGAGCATGTATTCCTTCTAATGCTAGTTTTTCCGCCGCTTTCAAAGCTAATTGAAGCATTGGTCCCATTGATAAGATAACAACATCATTACCTTCTCTAAGCACTTCCCAACTACCAATAGGGATTGCTTGCAATTCCTCATCTACTTCAACATCTAGTCCTGCTCCTCTAGGATAACGGATAGCTATCGGACCATCTAGGTATTGAATTCCTGTATAGATCATATGCCTCATTTCATTTTCATCTTTAGGCATCATCATTACCAAATTTGGTACGACACGCATAAATGCTATATCAAAAACACCCTGATGTGTCTCTCCATCTGCACCTACGAGTCCGGCACGGTCAATAGCAAAAAAAACATTTAAATTTTGTTTGCATATATCATGAATCACTTGATCATAGGCTCTTTGTAAAAATGTCGAATAAATAGCTACTACAGGCTTTAGCCCTTCAATCGCTAAACCTCCAGCCATTGTGACTGCGTGCTGTTCAGCAATTCCTACATCGATTAATCGATCAGGAAATCGTTCGCCAAATACTTTCAATCCTGATCCCGAAATCATCGCAGGAGTAATGGCTACAATACGAGAATCATTTTCAGCCAATTCTGTCAAGCATTGCGAAAAAACGGATTGATATGTAGGTGGGCCCGCTTTTTTAATTTCTTCACCAGATTCGATTTTATACGGTCCAATTCCATGGAATGTATTAGAGTCTTGTTCAGCAGCAGAATAGCCCTTTCCTTTCTTTGAAATTACATGCAAGAGAACTGGGCCATTAATCTTTTTCGCTTGTTTTAACGATTGCTCTAAATCTTCAAAATCATGACCATTAATAGGGCCCAAATATGTAAATCCGAGCTCTTCAAATAGCATCCCAGATACAAAGAACTGTTTAATGCTTTCCTTTAATCTTCCTGCTGTTTTGTATAGTCCATCACCAATCGCTGGTATCTTTTTCAATAGATGCTCAATATCATCCTTAGCACGGATATATTTATCATCCGTACGGATTTTGCTTAAATATTTATGTAATGCGCCAACGTTGTTAGAAATGGACATCTCATTATCATTTAAGACAACAATTACACGAGCTTCTTCATGCCCGATATGATTCAATGCCTCCAACGCCATACCACCAGTAAGCGCACCATCTCCAATGATGGCAACCACATGATTTTTTTCTCCCTTTAGATCACGTGCTTTTGCCATGCCCATCGCAGCCGAAAGTGAGGTACTGCTATGCCCAGTCTCCCATACATCATGTTCCGATTCATTTCTTTTTGGAAATCCACATAACCCTTTATATTGACGAAGAGTTGAGAATTGATTCATCCGTCCCGTGAGTAATTTATGAACATATGCTTGATGCCCTACGTCCCAAATCAACTTATCCTCTGGGCTATTAAATAAATAATGGAGCATAATTGTCAACTCAACAACACCTAAATTAGGAGCCAAATGACCACCGGTCACTGCTAGATTGGTTATTAAAAATTTGCGTATTTCACTAGCTAATTGGGTAAATTTCCCTTTAGGCAATACTTTTATATCTTTTGGTGTTTGGATCTGTTCAATTAACATGGAGGCTCATACCTCACTTTCTTATGTTCTCTTACTTTCTTTAATAACTAAATTAAAGTTGAAAAAATAAAAAGGACGACAATATACCGACGCCCCTTAAAACCCCCGTGTAATAGGAGGTCGACAAATCGTATCTAAAATATAATATCACAAATAAATATGCCCTACAAATAAGAGTGTTTTAAAATTGGCGATAAACAAAAAAATCAGCAATTTCTGCCAATCTCTTATATTGAATCCCTGGTAGCTCAATCGCTTTCTTGGCTTCTTCGATCAATTGTATAAGCCATTTTTGTGCTGCTTCAAGTCCAAGCAACGCTGGATATGTAGACTTTCCAAGCTTTTGATCACTTCCTATAGGTTTACCTATATTCGCTTCTACTCCAGTAATATCTAAAATATCATCTTGAATTTGAAAGGCTAGACCTAAATTTCGAGCATATAATTGTAATGCATTTAGCTGCTCTTCATTGGCATTAGCTAATATGGCGCCGGCATATATTGAAAAATGAATGAGGTCTCCGGTTTTATGGCGGTGAATTTCTTCTAAATCTGTAAGTGATAGCTGTCGATTTTCTCCTTCTAAATCGAGAACCTGTCCTCCTACCATGCCAACTGGACCAGCAGCACTTGAAAGTTTTGAAACAAGCTCAAGAGCAGTGTTTGGATTGATATCAGGGAATGTATTTGCAATAGAAGCTACTAGCTGAAAAGCCAATGTAAGTAGTCCATCACCTGCTAAAATAGCAATACCCTCTCCAAAAACTTTATGATTAGTTGGTACCCCCCGGCGAAAATCATCATTATCCATTGCTGGTAAATCATCGTGGATTAATGAATATGTATGAATCATTTCTATTGCAGCAGCTACCTCTAAACCTAGCTCTCGTTCTTTGCCAAGAGCCTCTAATGTAGCAATTAACAATATTGGACGAATACGTTTTCCTCCTGCATTGAGGGAATATCGCATTGATTTTAACAATGTTTCCGGTGTCGCTTCTGGAAGAAATCTTGATATATGGGTTGATATCCAGTCTGCAACATCTGTCATATAATCCTGAATCGTTTCACCCATACGTTATTATTCCTCCTTCGCTTCGAAATCGCTAACGACCATTTTTCCATCCTCTTCTAATAAAACTTCGATCTTTTGCTCAACTTGAGTCAGCTTCTGATCGCAGTGACGAGCAAGAAGCACTCCCTCTTGGTATAGATCTATTGTTTGTTCAAGAGGAGTCTCCCCACTTTCAAGCATATCTACTACTTCTTCAAGACGCTTTATCGCTTCTTCAAAGCTAAGATTCTTAATCTTTACTTTAAGCTCTTTTTGTCCCATAGAGAGCCCTCCTCTTCAATCCCCCAAATTGTACTCTGAACAACCCCATCCTTAAATTGAACATATAATAAATTTCCAGGAGAAACTTGATCAACACTACTAACAATGTTCTTATCTTGGTCCAAAGAAATTGTGTAACCCCGCTTTAATACCGATAAAGGACTTAATGAATCCAACTGCTGAATTAAATAAGCTAACTCTATTTTTTTTGCATCTATTTGCTTTTGTGTTCTGATATAAAGCTGTTTATTTAAGCTCTTTACATATTCTAACTGAATCTCTATTTTTGCAGGAATATTAGTTAAGAAAACTCTTCTCTGTAAATAAACTAAATGCTTTTTCTTTATATCTGGATATTGTCTAGCAAAACGTTTTAAGCGAGTTGTTAAATGATCCAATTGTTGATTATGCTGCTTCACCTGGTCAGCAGGCCGTCGCAAAACATTGGAGGACTTAAATCGTTCAAGCTGATGGTATTTATGCTGTAAGACACGTCTAATACCAAGATTCACTCGTTCTCTATGATATCTAACCAATTCCAGAAGCTCGCGAATGTGTGGTACAGCAATTTCAGCTGCTGCAGTAGGTGTGGCTGCACGTCTATCAGCTACAAAATCTGAAATTGTGTAATCTGTCTCATGACCTATAGCTGAAATCGTTGGAATCCGCGAGTAATAAATACTTTTCGCCACATTTTCATCATTAAAAGCCCATAGCTCTTCAATAGAACCGCCACCTCTTCCCAAGATGATCAAATCTATTGAATCAATTTGGTTAGCATGTTTTATTCCATTTTGAATAGAAGTTGGGGAAAGCTCACCTTGTACTAATACTGGAATAATCAAAATCTCTACAATGGGATATCTTCTTTTTAAGGTAGTTATCATATCACGAACTGCTGCACCAGTGGGTGATGTGATAAGGGCAATTCTTCGTGGATATGCTGGAAGTGCTCTCTTTTGTATAAAATAGCCTTCAGACTGCAGTTTAACCTTTAATTGTTCATAAGCTAAATATAGATTTCCTAATCCATCTGGTTGCATCTCTTTAACATAAAGTTGATATTGACCATCTCTCTCATATAATGAGATCTCACCACGAACTATAACCTTTAATCCATTTTTAGGTTGGAAACGTAAAAAACGATTGTAGCCAGCAAACATTACAGCTAATATTCGTGAATGTTCATCCTTGATTGTGAAGTACATATGCCCTCTGCTATGATGTGTAAAATTGGATATTTCTCCCCGTACCCAAACATCACGTAAAATATCATTATCTTCTAACTGACCTTTAATATATCTGGTAAGTTCATGGACAGACCATATTTCCCTATTTACTAAAGGTTCTAGCATAGTTCCTCCTAGTTAATAATTATCTATTTAAATGTTTCTTAGCAGCTTTGATTGTGTTAAATAATAGCATTGTTATTGTCATTGGTCCAACTCCTTTAGGGACAGGAGTAATAAAGCTAGCAATATCTTTTACTGAGTTAAAATGAACATCACCAACTAATTTCCCATCCGCTAGACGGTTCATTCCAACATCAATGACTACCGCACCTGGTTTTACATGATCCTTTTTAATTACTTCTGCTTTCCCAACAGCAACTACTAATATATCTGCAAGCTTTGTAACGTCACTTAATTGTTTTGTTTTTGAGTGACAGATTGTGACTGTAGCATTTTCTTGTAGAAGTAAAATCGCAACAGGTTTGCCAACAATATTACTTCTTCCAACAACAACAGCATGCTTACCTTCTATGTCTGTTCCCGTTCTCTTTATCAATTCGACGATTCCATACGGTGTACAAGGAATAAAGCCATCATTTTGTATTACTAAGTTCCCAACATTATGAGGAGTAAATCCATCGACGTCCTTTTCTTCACTTATATGGTCAATCACCGTCTGTTCATTTATCTGAGACGGCAATGGAAGTTGAACAAGAATACCGTGGATATCCGTTCGATTATTTAATTGTTTTATTTTCTCTATTAAATCCACCTCAGCAGTGTTTTCAGGCATACGAATTACTTCTGAGTACATTCCGATATTTTCACACGCTTTTGCTTTCATGCGAACATAGGTATCAGATGCGGAATCGTCTCCTACTAAAATTACAGCGAGCCCTGGAGTTAAACCTTCGGATTTTAACTTCTCAACATCAGCTTTTAAATCTGCACGTATTTCTTCTGCTATTGCTTTTCCATCAATGATTTTCGCTGTCAAAACAAACCCTCCTAATTCTAAGTTAATTTTAGTTTATCGCGATCAGGAGATTAAGTAAAGACGAAATATTTATTGATAATAATATTTAATGTTCGGATTTAAACCTATTCAATGCTAAACAGGCTACACCATAAGCATTATCTCCTGAAAATTCAGGAGTCGTAAAAAACAGCTTGGCTTTTACCGCTGGGTGCTCGAGCCTTTTTAGTAAACGTTCTTTAATATAGAGATTTGAGGCAACTCCACCAACAATTAATACTTCTTTAATTCCAGTTTCAAGAACTGCTTTTCGTATTACCTTTGCTACAGAATTTGCAATGACCTGTTGTACAGCTTGGGCAATTTCGGCTCTATTTATACCTGACTTTAATGCACGCATTGCCGCACTTTCAGGTCCTGAGAAACTAAAATTGTAACTATTAACAGCGGAAGGAAGTGAAAAATTACCTATAGCATTCTTTGCCAGCTTTTCTAGTTCCGGGCCAGCGGGGAAGGCTAAACCCATAGCTACACCAATACGATCAATCAGTTGACCAGCATGTAGATCAATGGAACCTCCTAGTAATTCAATTTGATAGCCATTCTGATGAGATTCAACTAATAACAGTTCACTCGTACCACCCGATAGATGAACCGCAAGAAAACGATCCCCTTTAATCGGTGAGCCAAGACTATATATTCCTGCAGCAATATGGCCTTCTTGATGAGTGGTTTCATAAAAAGGCACTTGGAGTATAGTGGCAGCAAAACGGCCTAATCCCTCACCTGCCCGAAATACAGGCATATATGAACCTACAACAGGACGAGGTCTTGTACTAGCTGCGACTGCATACCATTCATATGCTTCCAATGGTAGACTTGAAACTAAATCTGGCAAACGAACAATATGCTGAAAAAGAGCCTCTGACTGCATTAATCCACGACTTCCATGCTTAACAGATAAAAGCTCTTTTTGTTCAAAAATAATCTTTCGATCCTCATCTATGACACATAGTGAAGAGCGGTAATTGCTACTATCTAAGCCGAGAAACACAGATTTCATGATTCCTTCTGCTTCTCCTTCATCATATTGGATAAAACACCATTAATAAATTTTGCAGATTTGTCATCCCCAAACTTTTTTGCTAATTCTATTGCCTCATTGATTGCAACAAGATCAGGTAAATCTTCCTCATAGAGCAATTCATAAGTACCAATTCGTAAAATCGTTCGATCAATATACGATATTCGCTCTAAAGTCCACCCTTTTAAATAGGGGCGAATTGAATTATCGATTTTGTCTTTGTTTTGCTGTACACCATTAACTAAATGAAATATGTAGGATCTATCACCTTCAGCAACAATATTATCAATTGCTTCTTCTGCAGTTGCTTCTGCCATTTCAATTTGGTAAAGCGATTGTAATGCCTTCATCCTAGCCTCTGTACGATTCACTAGCTTCACCTTTCTTTATTGAGATTTCCCCAAGAAAAAACCACCAGTTAGTGGTGGTCACGGTCAAAAAAATTGTCAGGTAGTACCTGTTTTAAAGCATCTCGAATAGATTCCTTTTTATCTTTTTTAGTACCAATATAGAAAGCAATGCTCATTATAATAAAAACTACAATGGCATCCAACATTCCACTAAAAAGATAAATTATGCTAAAAAACAAACCTGCAATAATAGCGAACAATTTTCCAATGTGTACTTTTATATATTCCCACATGGATATCCCTCTATTCTACCCTACGTGGTTTTGGAGGACCAGAAGAAACAACATCGCTAATTAGTACAGATACCTGCTGAATCTGTACTCCTGTAATCTCTTCGACCTTTGATTTTACTTCGCGCTGGATTTGTTCAGTGATTGTAGGGATCGGGACATCACCATCAATCTCCACTTTAATGAAAAACTGATGACCTTCAACTTCTGAAACCTTTAAACGGACTTGTGATTCACGAACTCCAATAATTTTTTGGACAGATTTAGTTGCTATAGCTTCAAATGTTGTTACTGAAGTCCTAGTTTCACCTAAATCATTACGAGTGTTGATTGTAAGTAAATCGGAACTTTTCCGACTTCCCCATAAGAGAAATCTCAAGCTTAACACAAAAAAAACCATGACCAATATTAAAAAGATGATACGTGCTTCTAGGGTACTCGTTATTTGATTGAGAATGTTAAAGGCGATATTTTCAAAAAATCCAAAACCAAAAACTATTAAAAGCAATGTAGCTAATAAAATAAACAAGCTATACAGTTTTAGAAGAATCTGATCAAATAAATTCAAAGGATTACCCCCAAACATATCCCACAAAAGAATGTAGGAACAGCAAATATATAATTTATCGAACTCTCGACTCTTTTTCCTCTTTTATATAATTGGACTCATTCTCAGCATTGTTAATTTTCACATCTACAACTTGCACGTTTACTTCTACAACAACTAGCCCTGTCATGTTCTCAATTGCACTACGAACATTATTTTGAACGTCCGTAGCAATCTTTGGAATAGAGTATCCATAATCGATCACCACAGACAAATCTATAGCTGCTTCCTTTTCGCCTACTTCAACATGAACACCTTTGGAAAAATTCTTTTTTCGACCAAAACGTTCCGCTATATCACCAACAAAACTCCCACTCATCATAGCTACACCTTCTACTTCTGTTGCCGCAAGTCCAGCAATTATACCGATTACCTCAGGAGCAATTTGAATTTTCCCCAAATCTGTACTATCCATTTTTGCAATAACTTCTTCCAAATTAAAACACCTCCTATTAATTGAATTACAACAAATAAATCTATTTTATTATTATATCAAGGCAGGACTGGCAATACAAACCATATAACTATTCATCAAGTGTCGTAGTTTCTAAGAACTTCGTATTAAATTCTCCAGAACGGAACTTTTTGTTATTTAAAACTTTTAAATGAAAAGGGATCGTCGTCTTTAAGCCTTGACCGGTAATTACCATCTCATTTAATGCACGTTTCATGCGTTCGATTGCTTCCTCTCTTGTAGCGCCCCATGTGATGCATTTAGCAATCATAGAGTCATAATAAGGAGGTATACGGTAACCGCTGTAAACAGCACTATCCATACGAACGCCATACCCGCCTGGAGGTAAGTAATAATCGATTAATCCTGCAGATGGCATAAAGTTGCGTTCATAATCTTCTGCGTTAATTCTACATTCAATCGCCCAGCCGCGAATGGTAACATCTTCTTGTGTGATGCTTATTGGTTGATTCGAACAAGCAAGAATCATTTCTTTAATTAAGTCAATCCCAGTAATCATTTCTGTTACAGGATGTTCTACTTGAATTCGAGTATTCATCTCCATAAAGTAAAAATTACCATGCTTGTCTAATAAAAACTCTACTGTTCCTGCACCAACATAATTTACAGACTTTGCAGCCGCCACTGCAGCTTCCCCCATCTTTGTACGTAGTGCTTCATCTAGAGCTGGTGAAGGAGCCTCTTCAATTAATTTTTGATGACGGCGTTGGATAGAGCAATCGCGTTCACCTAAATGAATAACATTACCAAAACGATCTGCCAATACTTGTATTTCTACATGTCTTGGCTCTTCTAAATACTTTTCCAAATACACGCCTGGATTACCAAAAGCGGTTTCTGCTTCACGTCGCGCCATTTCAACCGAGCTTTGTAATTCTTCAGCATCATAAGCGACTCTCATTCCTTTACCGCCACCACCAGCTGTAGCCTTAATAATTACTGGAAACCCAATTGATTCAGCAACAGTTAGCGCTTCCTCTATTTCTGTTATTAAACCATCAGTGCCTGGTACAGTCGGTACTCCAGCAGCTTTCATTGTATCTTTAGCAACAGACTTGTCCCCCATTTTTCGAATGGCTTCACTCGATGGGCCTATGAAAGTAATATTGCACTCCTCACATAGCTCTGCAAAATGTGCATTCTCAGCTAAAAAACCATAGCCAGGATGTATAGCATCAACTTCCACTTTTGTCGCAACGCTAATGATATTTGTCATGTTTAGATAGCTATCCTTGGAGGGGTAAGGCCCAATACAATAGGCTTCATCAGCAAGTCGTACATGTAGTGCCTCGCGATCTGCCTCCGAATAAACCGCAACAGTAGCAATTCCTAGTTCTCGTGCAGCACGTATAATTCGAACCGCGATTTCACCGCGATTGGCAATTAATATTTTATTAAACACCTATATCCTCCTCTACTCTGGCTTGACCAAAAATAGCGGCTGGCCATACTCCACCAATTGACCATTATCAACGAGTACTTTAACAATTTTCCCTTTAACTTCTGCTTCAATTTCATTAAACAGCTTCATAGCTTCAATAATACAAACTACAGTATTCTTATCAACAGAATCACCAACTGAAACATAAGGCTTAGCAGTTGGGTTTGATGCTTCATAGAACGTTCCCACCATCGGAGAGGTTATTTTAATTAATCCCGCTTCGTCATCAAGGTTAGTTGTTACTGCGACTTCCTCTGTTTTCTGTTCAGTTACTTTCTCTGCTTCAACTACATTATTCTTTACCTCAACAGGAGCAGAAGCAGCTGTAACTAAAGGTGCAACCTGCGTTACAATTTGTTGCTGTAGAGGTTGAAGGTTCTCTTTACGAATTAAGAGCTTATCCCCCTCATTGTCCAGTTCAAAATGGGTGATTCCTGACTGATCGATCAATTTGATAATTTCTCGAATCTCATGCATCTTTAACATGTGTTTTAAACCACTCCTATTAAAAATAGTTTCTACAAATTTGATTGGTAAACAAGCAATCTTAATCATTATAACAAACTTTATTCATATGGAAAACAAAAACAAAATGAAATGAGATCCACCCATATCATTTTGTAGTATTTTATATTTAGTTACATTTTATCATTTCGCTAAGGTGAAACATTTACGATTACATGGATACCAGGTACATTTAAGTTTTTTGCAACTAGGTTAATAATCGAGACAGCTTCTTCCTTTTTCAATTCACCCTTTTGAACAATTACGTTTACTTTATTATCTTGTGAATAAACAACTGCATCAGCATAGCCTTGTGCTTTTATTAACGACTCCACCATACTCTCTTTTCCTTCAAGTAGTTCTAGCTCTTCCATTTTGGCTGATGCCTCTGCAACTACATTATTGTCTTTGCTATTTTGGAAGGTTTGATTATATGTTTCCATCATTTGAGCACGAAATTGCACTCTTTGCATACGAATTGTTGAAAAAAGACTTTCAGAATCAAAAGTTGGCGTCGTCGTAATGTTGATTCCCATATCATTGATCATATCATCATATGCATTCATATTACCTTGACCATTTAATTTTGTGTATGGGTCTTCTGGTGCTATTGAAATTTCATCTGGCTCACCATTTAAAAGATAATACGCCGATAAAGCCACCATTAACGTTAGCATTGTTAATAGCCAAATTGTTTGTTTCTTTAGAACCATTTACACTTCCTCCTTTTGAATTCAATAATTGATTTTTCTTGGCACGATGGAAATCCTATGAGCAGGAACATCTAATGACCGTTGGATAACATCAAATATCCATGATTTTACCTTTGGATTTTCTGCTCCTTCAGCTACAACAACAACCCCCCTTATCGTTGGTTTTACTGTCTTTACAACGACAGGTGCTTCACCGTTACCATTTGAAATGGTAACAACAGTTTCATCACGAGTAGCATCATCTATTTTGCGATTCCCACCTTGGTGATCCTTTTCTTCAGTAATTTGAGCACCAGTACGAACATTCGTCTGATAAATTTTTTCCTCAGTTGAATCTAAGTTGACCATAATCACTACTTCCCCTACACCCATGACTTGCTCTAATATCGTCTTCATTGAAGATTCGTAAAATTCCTCATAATCCTTCATTGACCACTGCTCAGAATTGGACCTTGACAATGAAGCATCAACCCCCTCTGCTAAAAAGACAGGCTCCACTTCATCTATCTTAGAGAAAGAAAAACTCATCGATACAAACCCAATCAGCAGTAACCCTAGAAGGATAAGCCAAATTTTATTGATGGGTGGTAGTTTTATTGGCACACCTAGTTCCCCCCAGTTTTAAAGAGAATCTCAACCTGATTTTCAGTTATTTGATAGTTAGAGGTGAGAAAACCAATAATTTCTTTACTCGTTTGATTCATAGCCTCAGAATGAACTGGATCTGCATCAGCATCATCACTAATCTCCTCTCCAATCTTAATCTCAATGGCAGGGATTGATTCTATCAGTTCATTTGGTTGTAAAGTATTGTCCTTGTTATCTTTTTTATGAACTCGTCCATGTAAATAGACCAATATTTTATCAATTTTTGCTTCTGAATCTTTGTTAACATACAATTGCACTTTTACATCTACCTTTGTTTGATAACGTTTTTCGAGTTCCGCAACTAATTCTTTCTGGAAATTTTGCGCAAAGTGTTCTATTATTTCTTGTTGTCTTATTTTTTTAAGCTCATTTGCTGTTCTCTCTATATCTACAAAATCTTTTTCATTTTTGTTTGTCGCACCTAGTAAAAAGCTATTAAGTGAGATGGTATGTCCTATGTTTTCTAAGTTGAAAATTGTGAGAATCGGTGAGAGCATCGTCAAAATTATCAGTAGCCCAATAGCCATACGAGCATAACGCTGCATATTACTGTTGGGTAGCAAAAGATCAGTTAATGCAGCTAATAAAACTAATAGGATTAATTTTTTTAACCAATCAGATAAAAAAACAACCATCTTATTCTCCTAACGAATCATTATTGATAGATTTGCAGCAGTAACTATTATTGTGATCGCCAAAAAGAACATAAGACCTACAGTTGCTAAAGCCGCAAATAAATACAATAAAGAATTACCAATGGTATTTAAAGTGGAGATGATTGTAGCATTTCCTAATGGTTGTAACACCGCTGATGAGAGTTTATAAATAATTGAGAGGACAACGATCTTGAGTGCTGGAAAGACAGCAATAAACAAAATAATGAGAGAACCTACGATACCTATTCCATTCTTAAGTAATAGTGAAGCCCCAACCACTGTTTCTGCAGCATCCGAAAACATTTTGCCGACTACAGGTACGAAGTTTCCAGTTACATATTTTGCCGTTCGAATCGTAAGACCATCACTAACCGATGTAACAGCACCCTGAACGGATAAAACCCCTAAAAAAATGGTTAAAAAAGCACTTAATAGCCCAATGCCTATTTGCTTCATTAATTTTGCTAATCTTGTCAGTTTGTATCTTTCAGAAATCATACTTATTAAGTCCAGTAATGTAGAAAAAAAAAGTAGTGGAAAGATGAAAAAAAATATAAGAGTTCCGCTCATGTTTACCATAAAGATAATTAACGGATGAAATAATGTAGCTGAGGTTATATTGCCCATCGAGGTTAATAAAGCGAGTAGGATCGGAATTAAAGCTATTAAAAAGTCCATCATGCCTTGAATTGCAACTTTAGCATAATGAGCAGCTAGATAAAAACTATTAATTGCTATAATAATCAATACCAAAAAAGTAATTGCAGTGGCTACTTTACTAATACTGCTCTTATCAAATGAATTTTGAAAATTCTCCAGAATAGAGGCGAAAATAGTTAGCAAAATAATCGTACCAAGTAACTTCCCGTTTACAATTATTTCATGCAGGATGAACTTGAAAAATCCTGAGATAACATTGGTTAAATTAAATTTTCCTGACTCTTTCGAAAAAATCATTTGTACCAAGCTCGGTGTATTTGTATCTGGTAAATATTCTCGATACTCTTGATTTAACTTTTGCCAATATTGATCTATTGGAGATGTATCTAGATAATCTAACTGCTTCTGCATAATCTCTTCATTTGGACCTGCGTAAACAAAATTGCCATTACATATTAGAACTAAAAACAAAAATATTGATAGTCTCCATTTCATTTTTGGGCCTATCCTTTCTGAATCGATGAACTCTATGTAGGGAGAAGTCGGATCACTGTCTCAAGTATTGCTTGGATAATTGGAATCGCCATAATCAAGATTAATATCTTTCCTGCGAGCTCTATTTTTGATGCGATTGCGCCCTCACCTGCATCACGTGTGATTTGAGCACCAAATTCAGCGATATACGAGATACCAATGATTTTTAAAATCGTTTCTAAATAAAACATATCAATTGAAGCTTGGAACACAATTTTTTCGAGTACATATATGACTTTCCAAATCTGATCTACTACGAACACAAATATTACAATCCCTGTAATTATAGCAATCAAAAATGCAAAGAGTGGTTTCTGTTCTTTAACGACCATTGAAAGTACTGTTGCAACAATACCTATACCAACTATTTGCAGGATTTCCATCTCAAAAACCCCCATAAGATTGCATTAAAACTTAAATACTCTTTGTAAGTATTGAAATAATGTTTGTATATGACTAGCAACCATATAGAGAATAATAATAAATCCTATTAACGTAACCCAATGTGCCCAATCCTCGCGTCCAGCTTGTTTCAGTACTGTATGTATCATGGCAACTATGATTCCTACTCCTGCAATATAAAAAATAGAGCTAACGTCAAAGGCCATCTCCATTTATCCCCCATCTTAAGCAGTCTATTAAGCACCGATTGTACGTTATTAGAACAGCATTATTACGATTAATAATCCAGTTAAAATCCCTAGTGATCGAGATAACTTTTCGTTTCTCTTTTGTAGCTCATGTGCATCCTGCTCTTCGGACTGTAAGTGCGTTAATGCAATGCGGAGATGTTTTTGCTGACTTTCACGATCTGACTGCCCCAATAAATTTCCCAGCTGTAACATTATTCTTAATTCTGGTTCCTTTAGTGAAGTTATTATTCCCGCCTTTTCAAATGCCCCACTCCAACAGTGAGCAAAGCTCTTTTCAGTTAGCATTAAACCTTCTGAAATGTTTATAAATATATCGCGTAATTTCCCCTTTTCTCTACCAACAATATTGTGCATGATGATCGATAAGGGAGTATGACCGTAAATGATTTCTGTTTCTATATAGGAAATGATGTTTTGCAACTGACGTATTTCCTTAGTCCGATTGACAAATCCTTGAGCTATATAGTAACCAGCCCCAGAGCAAGATAAAATTATCATAAAGGCTCCAAATATCTTAATCATTTAACTCGTTACTCCATTTAAAAGTCTAAAATTTTGATCATAAATACCCTCGAGGGTACCAGCTCCATTTCGCTTACTTAGAATTAAGAATCGTTCAAAGATACCTAATTGCAACATTCTAGTAAAACTAGGCCGACGATTAATATCCTCTAAATTAAATCCATGAGCAGTAGTAATAAGCGAAACTCCAGCATGAATTGCCTCAAGTAATGCAGCAACATCCTCAGTTCTACCTATTTCATCTGCAATTAATATTTGCGGTGACATGGAACGAATCATCATCATCATCCCTTCTGCTTTCGGACAACCATCAAGTACATCTGTTCTTGGGCCGATATCCTTTTGTGGTACTCCACCTACACTACCAGCAATTTCTGATCGTTCGTCAACCAACCCAACCTTAAAACCTGGCATACAAATGTGTTTGTAGCCTGAACTAAAAACTCTTGTCAAATCACGTAATATCGTAGTTTTGCCACAACGTGGAGGAGAAATGATTAATGTATTTAATACTTTTTTACCATTCCAAATATAAGGTATTAGCTGTTTAGATACTCCTTTTTTCTCTCGAGCAATACGAATATTAAAGCCAGTAACCTCTCTTAAATGAGCCACTTGTCCATTTTCCAAAACCACTTTCCCTGTCATTCCAATTCTATGACCACCTGAAATGGTTATATATCCTCTACGTAATTCTTCTTCTAATGCGTAGATCGAATGGTTGCTAACAATATTTAATAAATGATGACTCTCCTGTTTTGTAATTACAAAACCATCCTTTGGTTCTTGTGATAGAGTCCCATAGTTCGTAAGAAATCCTTCAGCGTTAGAGCCTACAATCTCTACTGGTCTTTCTGTACGAATACGAATTTCTTCAACTAAATTCTGTAACTGTGGTGACATTTGCTCTATACTTTGTTTAATCCGTATCGGAAGTACACGTAATATTTCATCATACATCTGTATCACCCCAAAAAATATCTCTAATTAACCCTATAATTATGCGGGCTTGGACTATTTTAGAAGTTTCACATAATCGCTCACTGAAAAGAAAAAGCCAGGAATGAGTTCCTGACTTTGTTTAGCATAATAAGTTTCATGGTGAATAATAGTGAATCTCACCTTTGTTCTGCTCCATATCAATTATATGTTTGCTAATAACTGGTGCATCTTCATTTAAGACGATAATGTTACGACACTCCGGACAAGTAACTTCAACCTCTATATCCTCATCAAAAATATTTTCATCTACTAACATTAATTCTTCACAATGAGGACATTCAATCTCGAAGTACCCTTCATCAATAGTGGTTTCCACATTTACATCACTCTCTTCAATCTCATATTCGTCCACCAATTCTGCTTCCTCATCAAATAATAGTTCTTCAAGGTCTGCTAGGTCTTCATCTATTGCCTCAATGTAAATCTCGTGATCATCAATCTGTAGTTTGATTCGCTCTAACTTTTTTGCCATCGTTTTGCAAACATCAACTAGCTCATGAATAACTTTGCCCTCTTTACTTGAATTTTTTAAATCAACGCCTTCAATTAAGCCTTCGATGTAGGAGATTTTGCGGCGAACCTTCTCCAAGGATCATTCCCCCTTAATGAATTTTCACAAGTAGTATTTCGCAATACTCATTTTACTATGCTTAATCAGGCTTAACTTTACATTAGCTAAATTATTTACGAACGGCATACAGAATAAGCGATACTCCAATTAATATTAAAGCGACCTTGCTATAAGAAAGTTTCTCTGACATTCCTATTAATCCAATCGTAGTAGTTGTAAGTAATATGAATGGTCCAACTAATGCTAGTAATGAATTGACTACCAGAGCCTTACTGACGTCATTCAGTTTTATCATAATTAATGCAGCCATAATTTCGATTGTTCCCGAAAGAATTCGTAACGATGACATAGCCAAAACAGCTTTTTCAATCCATGAAAACATATATAACACCTCAATCATCTTTTTTCCATCTACTTTATGCTTGTACCACTACGTTTAGACGGCTTTAGATGTTTCGGTGTTTAGAATTAACCATTTTGTACTACTAAGCATATATTATGGGCATAAATCTATCTTTCAACGGACGGAGGTTAATGATGTCTTCATTAGATACCAGTTTACCGATTCAATTACTTGATCCTAGTAGTGAAAGAAATAGTAAACCAAGGGAATCTGGGATAACCATGATCATTGATAAAGGTCTTGGACTAAATGAATATACAGACCTGTTACAACTATCTTCATCTCATATTGACTATATTAAACTTGGTTTTGGCACTTGTGTTCTCTACCCTAAACCTTTATTACTTAAGAAAATTGAGTTGGCAAAACGTTATCAAGTTAAAATTTATCCAGGAGGTACAATGGCTGAAATAGCGATTGCTAACAACTCAATAGATAGTTACATGCAATACGTTAAGGACATTGGCTTTAGTGCTATCGAAATATCAGAAGGAACTATAGATATTAATCCTGCTTATCGTTACGCTCTTATAGAAAAGGCATTAAAGCTAGATCTCGAAGTAATCACGGAATTTGGCAAAAAAGAGCAAGGGCATCGTATTGATCCGAGTGCATTAGAAGAACAGCTACATGCTGATTTAGCAGTAGGAGTATCGTATGTAATTGTTGAGGGAAGAGAATCAGGAAAGGATGTTGGTCTATTCGACCATAACGGTGAATTTATAGATAATGATCTAGAACGATTATTCAATAAAGGGGAAATTTACAATCGCCTTGTTTGGGAAGCGCCCTTAAAAAACCAACAGGTCCATTTAATCTCTCAACTCGGTCCGAATGTTAATCTAGGTAATATTGCTACTAATGAAACAATTGCTCTAGAGGCATTGAGGAGAGGTTTACGTTCAGATACTTTTAAAGGAAATTATATATAATAATGTCCTTGAAAGTGGATGTAATCCTAACAGTAAATGAAACACGTCAAGATCTGTTGATCGGAAGAACAGTAATAGTTATAGACGTTTTGCGCATGTCATCGACGATTATTTCGGCTTTTCTTAGTGGAGTTACTGAGGTATTTCCTGTAGAGACTAGTGGGCAAGCGTATTCATTAAAGGATGATCATACTTTATTAGTTGGAGAAAGATACTGTAAAAAAATCCAGGGCTTTGATTTGTCGAATTCCCCTTCGGAATTAATAAAAACAAAGCTAAATAAACATAAAATTGTAATCACAACCACTAATGGTACAAACGCAATTAGTAAAGCAGCAAAAGGAGAAAACGTCTTTATCGGGTCATTTTTAAATGGTACTGCTGTTGCGAAAAAGGCACTTGCATTACAGATGGATATAACATTACTTTGTGCAGGCTCACGAAACGAATTTGCACTCGAGGACGCGCTATGTGCAGGCTTTATCATCTCAAAGATTCTAGCATATTGTAATGCAGAATGTAGTGATCTTGCATTAATGGTCTATGCATCATATCAACAGTTCAAGGATGAACTACCAGCTCTTTTTACAAATACAGTGACAGGAGCTAGACTTAAGCAGTTCGGATTTATCGAAGATCTTCACTATTGTGCTCAGCAAGATATATGTGATTTTGTCCCTTACTTAAAAAATGAGAGAATATTTGTCCACCCCACCTCATAAAGTCCATATTGAGACATGAAAAAGGGTGGTAATAGCGTGATCGGGGAAATCATGTTAATTGGATTGATAATAATAGGGTTACTTGGTCGATCACATATAATAGCAACTGCAGCAAGTATACTACTAATTTTAAAACTGACTTCCTTAGAGCGCTTTTTTCCAACCGTAGAGCGTAGAGGTTTAGAGCTAGGCTTGCTGTTCTTAACTATGGCAGTCTTAGTACCATTTGCTAATGGGAAAATTGAGTGGAGAGATTTTGCACCATTATTTACAACGATTCCCGGCCTTCTCGCATTAATTGGTGGAGCTACAGCAACATATATGAATAGCAAAGGCTTAGCATTATTAAAGTGGGACCCGGAGATGGTTGTTGGCTTAGTTATTGGATCTATAATTGGTATTGTATTTTTTCGAGGCATACCAGTAGGACCACTTATGGCCGCTGGTATCACAGCCTTTTTTATCCAAATCGCACGTTGGTTTGGTTTGTAAAAAAAGATGACCGATAATTCCATTGGTCATCTTTTTTATCTGGCTTTATGCTCTAGACACATAGTGCCCATTACGGGTATCGATAATTAATTTATCCCCTACATTAATAAAAAATGGTACGCTTACTACGTGGCCAGTTTGTAATTTTGCAGGCTTTGAACCGCCAGTAGCTGTATCGCCACGAATTCCGGGCTCAGTTTCTGTTACTTCAAGCTCTACAGTATTTGGTAGAATTACACCAAGCATTTCACCTTTATAATCGACAATATGTACCTTCATATTTTCTAGTAAAAATTTTAGCTCATAATCAATTTGCTTTGTGCTTAAATTGATTTGATCATAGGTATTCATGTCCATAAAGGTATGCTCATCCCCACTTGCATAGAGATATTGCATCTCTTTCGTTTCCACATGTGCGCGCGGAACCTTTTCCCCAGCTCTAAAAGTATCTTCCTTAACGTTTCCAGAGCGTAAGTTCTTCATTTTTGCTCGTACAAAAGGAGATCCTTTACCCGGTTTTACATGTTGAAAGTCAATTATTTGCCATGGATCACCATCTAATTCGACTGTAACACCCGTACGAAAATCATTAGTTGATATCAATTGAAACCCTCCCAAATCAAAGAATTCATACTTTGTTATGATATAATTTTAACCTAAAATAATCAATTCTTTTGTTGACTTTGTTAAAATTTCATTTCCATCCTCGGTAATGAGGATATCGTCTTCAATTCGGACGCCGCCAATACCAGATAAATAAATACCTGGTTCTACAGTTAGTAGCATTCCTGGTTTAAGAATATAATCGCTTATAGATGAAGCATTGGGACCTTCATGAACATCTAATCCAATTCCATGTCCTGTACTATGTCCAAAAGCCTCGCCATAACCTGCCTCGGATATCACTTCTCTACAGAGTGCATCCGCTTCCTTTCCCGTTATTCCAGCTTTAATGTTATTTACTCCTGCAAGCTGTGCTCGTAAGCAAACTTCATAGATCTCACGTAATTGCTCAGATATTTCCCCTACAGCAACAGTACGAGTGACGTCTGATACATAGCCTTCATAAATTGCCCCGAAATCAAGAGTTACTAATTCACCTTCCTGAATCACTTTATTAGATGCACGACCATGTGGTAAAGCAGAACGAACTCCAGAAGCTACAATTGTATCGAATGATACTCCACTTGCTCCTTGCTTTCTCATAAAGAATTCCATTTCCAATGCAACATCCTCTTCAGTAATCCCAGGGCGAATAACCCCAATGATATGTGAGAAGGTATTATCAGCAATTTCAATAGCCTTTTTCACTTTGACTAATTCACTTTCATCCTTGATCAGTCTTAGCTCCTCAATTAACCCAGCTATAGGAGTCCATTTGACATTTGTAGTTAATTGTGTAAACGAGTCATATTGTGAGTAGGTCACGAAATCTTGCTCAAATCCAAGTCGTCGTATACCGAACTCCTCTAACTTTTCTTTTAGGGCTTGATTCATTTTACGTTGATTATCTACAATTTCATAAGCTGGACATTCAACCTTTGCTTGATCAACATAACGAAAATCCGTTATGAACGCTGCTTTCTTTGCACCAATTAGCACATAGCCAGTACTACCCGTAAAACCACTTATGTAACGACGATTCGTAGCTGAAGTAATTAAAATTCCATCTACTTCGTAGCTAGGAAGCATCTCTCTAAGCTTAGAAATTCGAGTTAACATACTTTTTACCCTCTCCTCAAAAAAATGATATATTTATTTTATCATACCAGACTCGATAGTTTAGTTCTTTTTTTCTAAACTTGAAAACTCTACTGATAATGTATAGCCAACAAATGCTCCATATAAAATAAAGAGTGATATTGTTGAGGCGATTGTGTTAATATCCAGCCTGCGCCAGCCAAGTAATATATACCAAATAACACCTCCTAGAATGATTCCTATCCACGGAGTATAGATACGCGAAAATAAAAATACATAAATTAGCGAAAATAGGATCGAGATACCAATTAAGATAAAAAGTGATAATAATATCCCTTGCCAGTGAAAAAGTAATTTTGTATCTATCAAACCTTTACTAATATGTGCGGGTGATATCTTCGCCAAATTAAGCCAATAAACAAAGTAACCTACAATGCTCCAAATTACAGCTCCCCATATTCCAATCGAAATTGCCTCGAAAACTTTCCGTTTAAGTTTCGATTTTATTTTTTTTCGATCCGTCTTATGATGTCGCTTCATTATTTCCTCCACATAAATATCAAATGTTTTCATTATTTACCTTTTCCAAAAAAGGAGTTGTAATTCAATAAAGTGTAAAGTGAAATGATTAGTCATATAGCTTAATTTCTGTTCATTATCGAGTAGGAGGGAGTGACTAACTCCCGTCCTCTCACACCACCGTACGTACTGGTCAGTATACGGCGGTTCGCCAATCTTCACGAAGTTTTAAATATCTTGTAGTTAAACTTTCAAGTCCTTGAGATTGCCAGTAGGCA